>Ga0209724_1000425_pt1 | contig 41004 bp, 25 predicted proteins | sample grotaG_FD_184143 | JGI IMG/M metagenome (GOLD analysis project Ga0209724, IMG submission 184143) | Glacier valley bacterial and archeal communities from Borup Fiord, Nunavut, Canada, to study Microbial Dark Matter (Phase II) -... | ecosystem: Environmental > Aquatic > Freshwater > Ice > Glacier ... | reverse complement strand
AATGATCGAAGCATCAGCCCATGCAGTAGAGCCGCCACCACCATTTAAAACATCAGGAATTACATGAGGAATTCTTCCTTCGGGTGACTGATCGGCTGTAAAATCACCCATCCATTTGGTGTAGAAAGCTGCAACATCGAAGTTGAAAGCAGCAGTCATGCTAAAAACCTGCGCATCGCCTGTCCAGCCAAGCCGTTCGTCACGTTGCGGACAATCGGTGGGTACGTCAAGAAAATTTCCTTTCTGACCCCATTGAATATTGTGCTGTAGTTGATTAATCAAAGTATCGGAACAACTGAAAGTTCCGGTAGGTTTCATATCAGAGTGAATCACAACTCCCGTGATTTGATCAAGCGAGGGAGCAGCTGCCAATCCTTCAATTTTAACAAATCTGAACCCATGAAACGTAAAGTTTGGTTCGTAAATCTCAGTTCCTTCGCCTTTCAGCAGATAAATGTCTGTACATTTTGCAGCACGGAGATTATCAATGTAAAAGTTGCCGGCTTTATCAAGCACCTCGGCAAATTTCAGCGTTACCTTGTCTCCTTTTTTCCCGGCCACTTTCAATCTGACCCATCCCACCATATTCTGGCCCATGTCGAATACGTTTTCACCCTTTGGTGTGACCAGCAGTTTGATTGGTTTGATCTCCTGAATTGCTTTCACAGGAACACCCTGAGGTGCAATCAATATATCATTCGACTGACTGAACGCGGCTGCACTCTCCCATTTGGTCATGTCATAACCTGTCTGATCCCATTCTGTCAATTCAAGAAGTGCATCATAAAATTCACCGTTGTAAATATCAGATTCAACGATCGGGCCATTTGTATTCACTTTCCAGCTGTTGTCCGAACAAATCGATTCTGTAGTTCCATCTGTATAAGTGATCTGCAACTGTAGCAGCAGCGCCAGTTTATTTCCGTAATAATCGCTTTGTTTTGAAAATCCGATGTTTCCGCGATACCAGCCGTCAGCCAGTACAACACCGATGGCATTTTGTCCTTTGAGCATTGAAGTTACATCGTAAGTCTGGTACTGCAACCGTTTTTTGTAACTTGTCCAGCCCGGTGTAAATAGGTCGGAGGTTACGTTGGAGCCATTAATGTGCAATTGATACAAACCAAGCGATGTCGCATAAACGCGTGCCGATTTCACTTTTTTCGAAGTTGAGAACTCTTTCCTGAAATATTGGGCAGGCTTCGAGGCTTTCACCTCTTTTTCAGCACCAAACGAAATCCAGGACGCTTTCCATTCTGCAGGTTTAAGAATTCCCATTTCCCATGAAGCAGGTTCACTCCATGCTGTTGCCTTGTTTTTGTTATCCCATACACGTACCTGCCAGTAAAGCTGTTGCATCGAACCCAAAGCAGGTCCGCCGTATACCACACTCACAGATTGCGATCCATCGACTTTACCCGTCGACCAAATCAATTTATTTGAATTCAATTTGGAAGGTGAATCTGCAACCCTCACTTCATAAGCGGTTTGCATCACATCTTTGTCGGCCGATACCAGCTGCCAGCTGAGCCGGGGTTTGAGAACATCAATACCAAGCGGATTTGTTTTGTATTCGCAAATTAGCTGCTTCACCTCGTTTTTGGCGATGGCAGAAAAAGAAAACCCACTGAATAACACGAAGAGGGTTACGATCCTCAAATAGCTGTTGGTTCGTTTCATAAACTTGATAATTATTGAATTTGAAAAAATATTAGTTCTTCTTTTTTGGTAAAAACAATTGTGTAACTTCATCCGTATCTTTATATTTCACACGAAGTGCTTTCAACTTTTTTAGAAGATCCGCCTGAATTTCAGTATAAGCGGGATCATTATAGACACTTTTCATCTCATGCGGATCCTTCTCAAGATCGTACAATTCCCATTCGTCAACATCATAATAAAAATGAATGAGCTTGTACCGCTCGGTCCTAACGCCATAATGACGCTTGACAGCATGAACGCCGGGATATTCATAATAATGGTAATAGATTGCATCTCTCCATTTCATCGATTCACCGCTTAACAACTTTCGAAACGATTCACCCTGCATCTCTTTTTGCACTTTTACTCCTGCAAAATTCAAAAATGTCGGAGCAAAGTCAAGATTCTGAACCATTTGCGTGATAACCGTACCCGGTTTAATTTCCTTCGGATACCTGATTAACAATGGAGTTCTGAATGATTCTTCGTACATGAACCGCTTGTCGAACCATCCATGTTCGCCCAGGTAAAAACCCTGATCGGAAGTATAAACGACAATTGTATTCTCTGTCAGACCATTTTTATCAAGGTAGTCAAGCACTTCACCCACACCATCGTCAACAGACTGAATGCATTTGAGATAGTCGCGAATATAGCGCTGGTATTTCCATTTTGCAAGTTCCCTGCCTTCTGGTTTAGTTTTTATAAATTCTTCATTTCTTGCATTATATGCCGCACGCCATGCCTTCAGTTGCTGCTCATCCATGCGTTTGATGTCCTGCATAAATTCCGTGGGTTTGCTGGTATATGGATCATTCTCGAACTTCATATCATGCCCCCATGTCATCTCTTTGACAATTCCCATCTCCTGCGTATGCGCCGCCGTTCCGCGACCGGCATAATCATCAAAGAAATTCTCCGGGAACGGGAAATCGCGGTCTTCGTAAAGATTCAGGTATTTTTCCTCTGGTAACCAATTGCGATGCGGCGCTTTTTGATGATATAACAAACAGAAAGGCTTGGACTTATCGCGCTTTTTATCGAGCCAGTCAAGGGCAAACTGCGTCGTCAATGTAGTCACATAACCTGGGTATTTCTTACGGACACCATTTTCGATAAAGTCGGGATTGTAGTAATTTCCTTGTCCTGGCAGCACATTCGAATAATCGAATCCCTGGGGTACACCGTCCAGATGGATCTTTCCAATCAAGGCTGTCTGGTAACCATTCTGCTGCAATATTTTAGGAAAGATTATCTGTTTCCAGTTGAACCCACCTACATTATCAGTCTTTCCATTCAGATGGCTGTATTTACCTGTGAGCATTACTGCCCTGCTGGGAGCGCAAATAGAGTTGGTGACAAATGCTCTTGTGAAAATCGCCCCCTCTTTGGCAATCCGGTCAATATTCGGTGTTGAATTCAATCCCGATCCATAAGCACTAATCGCCTGATAAGCATGGTCATCGCTCATAATAAAAAGGATATTCGGACGATTCTGCTCTTTTACTTGTCCGAAACTATGAGGGATCAGTCCCGCTGTGCAAAGTCCCAGTGATGTTAGCAGCCTTATATTTTTCATTTTCGATTCAGATTAAACAGTTAGTTGGTCCATTGTTAGGATAATCTTTTCAAAGATACATTGAACTTCATTCCCGTCAATGGACAAAATGATTCATGATTTACACAAATTGCAATTAGATCTTATAATGCATGATCGATCGGAAAAGATTCACCATCCCACACTTTTTTAGAAGTCCATTTCTCATCTTCACCTTGCCAGAAAGGATCTGTTGCCGGCAATCCGAGCATCAGAAATCCAGTTGTGCAAAGGTAAAGGCTTCCCGTGGAGATATACCCCTCGCCTGCCTGCGCCTGGTGACCGGCAACGCCGATTGTAAGCCAACCATTTTCATCGAAAGTTCCGCGGACTTCAATCTGTCTTTTAATCAATGTATAAAGTGCTGCACGTACCTGCTGAGGTGAAACGTTTTCGGGTAGCGCATGCAAAAGTGACATTTTGGCAAGCACCTGAAATGCGCCGAAGCGGTAGGCAATCGAACGTCCGACGATGGGATATGTTCCCTCGGGTGAGATCAATCGTTCCTGAATTGCAGCATATCTGCGGCTGCGCTGAAGCACAAGATCGTAATTCGCTTCGACAGGATCGCCGGCATCTTTAAGGGTCTGAAGAACCTCCAGTAACATGGGTTGTATCACAAAACTATTGTAATAATCGAAATGAAAGTTGGGTCCGTCACCATAAAATCCATCCCCTTTGTACCAATTCATATGTTCCCTGACTGCATAATCGATGCGCATCCGGTCGCACGAACCTGTAAATTTCAACAATGCAGCCTCAACTTCAGCACTAAACAACAACCAGTTGTTATAGCCGGGGGTGATGATCCTTGTTGATTTCAATGCAATAATTACATGTTCTTTATCCAATGCGCTCAATCGTCCCCAAAGCTGATTTGGTGACCGGAGAAAAGCCTGTGACAAAAAAGCAGCATCAACAAGCGGTTGCCCTCCTTTTGTAAAATTCATGAAATCAACCGATTCTGGATCAGTAGCATTTCGGATACTTTGCAATGCCAGTAATATATATTTTTCACGCAATTTACCTTCCGCAGAGTCATCAGGACCCAATTCGAGCCAGGGAGCCATACCGGCAAGCGTCCGTCCGAGTGCTTCAAGGTAAGTGTATTTTTTCCGGTCAGTCTCCTGATTTGGAGCAGACTCAACTGGCATGCGATCCTTTAACTGATTTTTGCTCAAAGCCTCCAGCACAGGATCAGCAATCTTTATCAAAGTATTTACAAGGTATTCGCGTTCACTAAGTCCTACCTGAAATTTGGGTAGGTCTTTCTTTTTTGTTTTGCCAGAAAGATCTGCACTATAAAACAATGTCAAAATGACAATCGAAACAAATAAAATTCCTTTTCTTAAAATAGTCATATTTAAAACTTAGGTAAATAATCGGAAAGAATCAACTAAGCACAAAAGGTTCCTAATCGAAAACCCGGCGTAAAAGTACTCACTCCGATTAATTTTGTTTAAACAGATTATAACTTTAATTTTGCCTCATTCGCTTTTAATTAAAAAATAGTAATAATTCTTATTTAAAATCATTAATCGCATGAAAACAAATTTTATTAAACCATTGGTAGTTATTGCATTAGTGGCAATTATCATTGGTGGTCTTTCGCAGTCGTCTTTCGCAAAAAAGAAGAAAGATATTGGTCTCCAGATGTATTCGCTTCGCGATGATCTGAAAAAAGATGTAAAAGGTACGATCGAAAAAATGGGCAAAATCGGATACACATCCATGGAAGCTGCCAGTTTTGACAATGGCAAGTTTTACGGAATGGAACCCGAAGCTTTTAAAGCACTGCTTGAAGCAAACGGAATGAAATTGGTAAGTTCACATACTGGCGCGAATTATACAGGCGATCAGGCATCATGGGACGCAGCTATGATCTGGTGGGATATGGCCATTGTTGCGCACAAAAAAGCGGGATGCAAGTACATTGTTAAACCTTCGATGGGAGACTATCCTTACAAAAATCTTGAAGCATTGAAAAAAACCTGCGAATATTTTAACGCCATCGGTGAGAAATGCAATGCTGCAGGAATTCGCTTCGGCTATCATAATCACAATAAAGAATTTACGAAAATCACCGATGCTGATGACCTCGTTTATGATTATATGGTTAAAAACACCGATCCTAAAAAAGTAACATTTGAATTGGATGTTTACTGGATTTACAAAGGTGGCCAAAATGCTGTCGCATATTTCAATAAATATCCTAAAAGATTTGAACTTCTGCATATTAAAGATGAAAAAGAGATCGGTGCAAGTGGCCTGATTGATTTCAAACCAATTTACGATAACAGAGCAAAAGCTGGCACGAAAGTTTGTTTTGTTGAAGTTGAAAGATATGATTTCGAACCATTTGTAAGTGTTCAGAAAAGCTTTGATTTTTTAAATAATGCTTCTTACGTGAAATAAAAATCACTTCAGATATTCAAATTCAGGGGCCATCTTATCGTGATGGCCCCTGTTATTTAATGGCTAAGAAAAAACATGATTCAAATATTTTTAATATTCGTTAATTTTGAGGCATAGATTTTGAAGATAAATTTTAAATTTACGATTGAAATAATTGAGTGATGCCCGAGAAAGTAGACCTTACAGGACGCTGGAGATTTGACGAAGATTTCGGATTTGGGAAAGACAGTGGATACGCTGTACTTAAACAAAAAGGAAATCATCTGAAGGGAGTTCTGCGTTTTTCGGAGCAGATAGATGGTGAAGAGACCTTCATTGTAAAACAGGAAGTTGCTGGTCGGATCAACGGTACAAAAATCAAACTCAAGTCACATTCGTGCGAAATTTTATTTAGTGACGATGATATTATCTATGAGCTCGATACCTGGGAAGGTGAACTCTTACCCAATGGGAAAATTTCGGGAAACAGTCGTGATGCAGAAGGCACAGGCGGCTCTTTTTTGATGGAACGCGAGAGCTACGAAATATCCAACCTAACGGATGATCATCATTTCGGGCTTAATTAAGATGGAGCCATTAGTCCTATGTTTCGTTTGCGCGGAACTAATTTTATCCAAAGAGATTTCCTATCATCAAAAAGTAAATTTGCCTGTCTGCGGCGCCTGTTGCGGATCGGAAAGGGAAGCTGCCAAAGTTGAGGAATTGCTCGAAGGACTTGCGGATGGATTTGTTTGCGGATGTATCTAATTGGATTTAAAAGCAATATAAAAATGGACAAGCCAAAGCAGATTCTTATAGACCATTTAATCAACAAGTTTTCATCTACTTTTGTAAATCAAACCAATTTGCTTCCGTGGGAAATAATTGAAAAACTGACCGCAATTTTAAACGAGCTTATTTTACACCTTGACGCTAATTTTGATGTCAAAAATGGCATAGCTATTCATAAAACAGCGACAATTGAGCAAGGAGTTACATTGAAAGCGCCTGTAGTCATAGGAGAAAACTGTTATATTGGAGCTCATGCCTATTTAAGAGGTGGTGTCTATTTAGATAAGTCAGTCAGAATCGGGCCTGGATGCGAAATCAAAACAAGCATCATTTGTTCCGGTAGTTCTATCGCCCACTTCAATTTCATCGGTGATAGCATCATTGGGCGCAATGTAAATTTTGAAGCAGGCGCCGTAACCGCCAACCATTATAACGAAAGAGCTGACAAGAAGATTTCTGTCCTATATCAATCAGCTGTTATTGAAATACATACCGAAAAATTCGGTTCTTTGGTAGGCGACAATTCAAAAATTGGCGCGAATGCAGTTCTGTCGCCCGGAACAATTTTGGAGGCAAATACAATCGTAAACCGGCTTGAACTCATCGACCAGCTAAAGAAAATAGCACTTTAAATATTTGATTATTATAAATTTATTACGATTCCTGGTCACTCAACTCTAACCAACGCATCTCTTTTTCATCCAGCAAATCCCTAATTTCGCCATGCCGTTGCGATTTGATGACCAGCTCTTCAGCCGAGCAATCACCCGAGTTCATTTCTGTTTCGATTACCACTTTTTCCGCTTCAAGCGAAGCAATTTCAATTTCTAATTGCGTCAACTCCCGTTTATCATTAAAGCTTAATTTGCGTGCTCCCTCTTTAACAGGTTTGGGTTTGGCTACTTTTTCTTTCTTTTCGGGAGTACGTTGTTCTTTTTCCTTCGCCTCTACCCAGTCGCGATAATCAGAATAATTTCCCGGAAAATCTTTGATGAGTCCTTCGCCTTCGAACACAAACATATGATCGACAATCTTATCCATGAAAAATCGGTCATGCGAAACAACAATTGCGCATCCCTGAAAATTACGCAGATAATCTTCCAGCACATTCAATGTCATAATATCCAGGTCATTTGTCGGCTCATCCAGAATCAGGAAATTCGGATTTCGCATCAATATGGTACAGAGATATAACCGCCTTTTTTCGCCTCCACTCAACTTTTCGACAAAATTAAACTGCGTTTCGGGCGGGAAAAGGAAATAATTCAGAAACTGTGAAGCAGTCATCCGGTTTCCATTTCCCATATCCACCACCTCGGCGATCTCTTTGATCACATCGATCACACGATCGCCAGGATTAAAGCTTATTCCATCCTGCCGGTAATAGCCGAAGCTGATCGTTTCGCCAACGTCGATTGTACCGCTGTCGGGCTGCAATGCGCCGGTCAGCATATTTAAAACGGTTGTTTTGCCACTGCCATTTTTTCCGATGATCCCTATTTTTTCAAGGCGCGCGAAGTTGTAGCTGAACTTATCCAATATTACCAGGTCACCAAAAGCTTTACAAAGACTCTTCACATTAAGGATTTTACTTCCAAGCCGCTTCCCCTGTACCGTAAGCTCAACCTCATCATCCACGCGGCGCTTCGAAGCCTTCTCCTGTAATACATAAGCAGCCTCGGTCCTGTACTTCGACTTATGACTTCGGGCCTGGGGCATTTTGCGCAGCCATTCAAGTTCTGTACGAAAAAGGTTCTTGGCGCGATCAATCTCAGCATTCATCGAATTAATCCGCTCTTCTCTTTTCTCGACGTAATAAGAGTAGTTCCCCTTGTATTTATATATTGTATTATCTTCTAATTCAATTATTTCATTACAAACACGATCGAGGAAATACCGGTCATGCGTCACCATAAACAAGGTACCTTTGGCTTTTTCGAGGTATTTTTCGAGCCATTCGATCATCTCAAGATCCAGGTGGTTGGTAGGCTCATCAAGAATTAAAAAGTCGGGCTCATCGATCAGAATATGGGCAAGTGCTACCCTCTTTTTCTGTCCGCCCGAAAGAAATTTGATCTGCTGATTCACATCCGTGATCTTCAACTGTGTCAGGATTTGTTTGATCCTAAGTTCAAAATCCCAGGCATTCAACACATTCATGCGTTCAGTGGCACTATCCAAAAGGTTTGGGTCGTGACTTTCGAGTGCATTCTCGTAGTTTTTTACCGCCTGCATTAATTCGCCTGACGAATTAAACGCGGCTTCCAGCACCGTATCTTCGGGATTCAGATCGGGATTCTGACGTAAGTATCCGATTGAAATATCGTTCGACAAAGTTGATTTGCCTGAATCGGGGGTCTCCAAACCTGCGATGATATCCATTAATGTTGATTTTCCGGCGCCGTTTTTAGCAATCATCGCGACTTTTTGTCCTTCGGAAACCGAAAAGCTAATTCCATCAAAAAGAGGCGATTCGCCCCAATATTTCGAGAGATTTTCTACTTGCAGGTATGAGATCATAAACAATTAAAATTACAGCGGCAAAATTAACACGAAAATCTACAAAAGAGATCTTAATTTTATCCCTCTACTTACAAAGAGATTCCATGCAAATAAAAGAGCGGTACGAAAAGGTGATCGAATGGTTTAAGGTGAATATGCCGATTGCTGAAAGTGAACTTCACTATCGCAGTCCCTACGAACTGTTGGTGGCTGTAATTTTGTCAGCTCAATGCACCGATAAGCGTGTCAACCTGATCACTCCGGAATTGCTTATGCGTTTTCCGACGCCCGAAAAGCTCGCAGAAGTCGAGCCTGACGAAGTCTTCGAATACATCAGGTCGTGCTCCTATCCCAACAATAAAGCCAGGCACCTTGTCGGAATGGCGCGCAAACTGATCGCTGATTACAATGGTGTTATGCCCGACGAAGTGGATGAACTGATCAAATTGCCGGGCGTGGGACGAAAGACAGCGAGCGTGATCGCCTCCGTAATCTTCAATAAACCAGCGATGGCAGTCGACACACACGTTTTCAGGGTGGCAGCCCGAATCGGACTGTCGGTCAACTCAAAAACGCCGTACGAAACAGAGAAGCAGCTAATCGCGAACATACCAGAAGAGATGATTCCAATTGCCCACCATTGGCTGATTTTGCATGGCCGGTATGTTTGTGTTGCCCGGAAACCAAAATGTGAAGTATGTGGACTTCAACCGTACTGCGCTTATTACACAGCGGATAAAAAACAGTAATTCAACACATTATTATTCCTTTTCGAAACATATGCAAAAAATCCACTATTTAAACTAAGTAAAAATTGGCAATCGAATTTGTTTTTAGTCCATTCTTTATAACTTTGCGACGTTAATTTGAAAAGTATTAAAATAATCATAAACAAAAAAACAAGTTAGTTATGGCTTACAAAATTTCTGACGAATGTATCGCTTGCGGAACTTGCATCGACGAGTGTCCCGTAGAAGCAATCAGCGAAGGTGAAATCTACAAAATTGATAGTGAACTTTGCACCGACTGTGGTTCTTGTGCTGAAGTTTGCCCTGTTGACGCAATTTCTCCTGAATAATCGCTGAAAAATATAGACTGGAAGCCTGCCCGAAATAGCAGGCTTTCTTTTTTTAATCTCTTTCCGGATATATGATTTCTGCCTTATGGCGTATGAGATCCAAAGTCTTTATTAAACTTAGGCTCATCGAATGCGGCATGATTTCGCTTTCAAGCCGGTTTTCATCCAGACATTTCATCACCTCGGCAGCCTCCAGTTTCATTCCTCCAACTGCCTGATCGTCCCAGCTTTTTCGGTTTATTTCCGATCCCTGTTTTTCGGCTACAAGCGACTGGTTTACGGCACTTGTCCTTCGTAATCGCAATGTTCCATACTCGCAAAAGATGTCAGTTCCAAGTCCTGAAGCGGCCACAAAAGAGGCAAATATTGAAGCCGATACCCCATCCGGGTAGTCAAACCTGATGGAAACGCTTTGGTCAACGCCTGTCTCAGCAAAGTCAGCTTTGGCTGTTATCTGATCGGGTTCACCCAGAAAATAGAGTGCATCAAAAACCGGATATAAGCCAATATCGAGTAAAGCTCCGCCACCTAACTTTGGATTCATCAGTCGTAACGAATTGTCGTATGGCGATTTATTAAATCCAAACCAACCCTGAATATATTTCACCTTTCCTAACTCTCCCGATTCGATGATTCGCTTTGCTTCCTTGTACGAAGGCTGATGGGGCGTAAAAAACGCTTCCATCAGAAAAACTCCGTTTTCGCGGGCACACGCCATCATTTTATCAACCTCTTTTTGGTTCAGTGCCAGCGCTTTCTCACAAAGAACCGGCTTCTGATGGTTCAGGCAAAGCAAGGCATGTTCGGCATGAAGACCATGCGGTGAGGCAATGTAAATGATATCAACGTCAGGATCTGCTACCAAATCCTCGTAACTATCGTAATGACGCGCAGCGCCAAAAGCATCGGCAAATTCTTTTGAACGATCGGTATTTCTCGAACCAACAGCATAAACGCAGGCATTGTCAAGCAGTTGCAATTCAGTTGCAAATTTTCGGGCTATATTTCCAGGGGCAAGAATACCCCAATTGTAGACTTTCTTCTCCATTGATCTGTCGATTGAAATGAAATGTTTTGATTCGATATCAGCTTATCCGAGGGTGCAACTGGCGGCTGGCAATTAAATTTCCTCAAACAATCCTCAAATCTAAAAATTATTATCTATTTTATGACCCTTATTCCAATGAAGAAATGGGGGAATTGATATCTTCGTGCCGTTCTCAAACCAAAATTGTGTCTTTATGTTTTTTCTATATATCTCCCTTGCCTATATCATCCCCAATGTCTATGTCTTTTTCAGGATAAGGAATCTCTTTATCAGCAAGGGTTATCGTCAACGTTATCTGCTTATTTATCTGCTGATCGCTTTCGTTTACCCCCTTTTTGGAAGATCGGCCTACGAGCATATGAATTTACTGCTCCAGGCGATGTACACGATCTCCTCTTACCTGCTGCCATTTTACCTCTATCTTTTCCTTGCGGTTCTGGTGTTCGATTTGTTTCTGTTGTTTAATCTGCTGATCAGGATTCTTTCGCCCGAAAGAAGAAAAAGTTTTTCATTCCGGGTTATTACCCTCTCTGTAATGATCCTTTTATCCGTTAGCGTCGTAGTTGGAGGTGCAATTAACTTAAATTCAATCCAGGTATCTAAATACAAGATTGAGGTACCACGCAAAAATTCCCGGCTCGATCACCTCCGGGTTGCATTTGTTGCAGACATTCATATACAGCAAAATACAAGCATCCGGTTTATAGATCAGTTTGTTAACAAGGCGAATGCCTTGCAACCAGATATCATGCTTTTGGGTGGTGATATCGTGGAAGGAAAACAGGAGGATGGAACCACCGAAGCGATTGAATCTGCCTTAAGAAACCTAAAAACGAAATACGGTTCATTTGCCATACTTGGAAATCATGAGTCGTACAACGGAAAGGAACAAAACAGTTTTTTCAGAAGATCAGGAATGACATTACTTTGTGATACAGTGATAAAAGTCGACAGCTCCTTCTATTTGGCAGGAAGATATGATCAACGCAACCGAAAACGCATAACCACGACTGCGCTATTAAATGGGACAACCCATGATCTGCCCATTCTGATGATGGATCACCGCCCCAACGAACTTCAGGAGGCCAGCCAAACAGCCACCGATGTACAATTTTCGGGTCACACCCACAATGGCCAGTTGTTTCCGCTTAACTTTATAATCCACAGCATGTATGAACTCAGTTGGGGCTACAGGAAAATACGGAATACGAATTTCTTCGTTACGAGTGGACTGCGCTTATGGGGACCTCCCGTTAAAACTGCAGGAAAATCGGAGATCATGCTGGTTGATATCACTTTTAACTAAAAAAATAATGAAGGTTGTTATACTAATCGACAATAATCCCGATCCCAAAGGGGAATATCTTACTGAACATGGGATTTGTATTTACTTCGAAGCCGACGGTTTAAAATGGTTGTTCGATGTGGGTGCATCGCCCAATTTCGGGATCAATGCGCGCAAAATGGGAATCGATGTAAAAGAGGTTGATTACCTGATTCTTTCTCATGCACATCGTGATCACACAGGCGGACTGGAGTATTTTCTGCGGAAGAATAAAAAAGCGCGTGTCATTATGGCACCTCTTAGCAGCGGGCAATTGTTCGTTTCGTACCGGAAAGAGATCCATCACGATATCACAATCAATCACAAGGTTATAGCAGATTTTGCCGACCGCTTTATCTTTGCCGGTAGCGATCTGAGCCTTTCGCCAAACGTTACGATTATCCGAAATATTCCGAAGATTGACCCGCTTCCCAAGGCAAATTGTTTACTTTTCCAGACGAATGGTGAAATGGAACGTGCAGATGATTTCAGGCACGAGATGGCATTGGCAGTCAAAACGACAGCGGGCATCGTGCTCTTTTCGGGATGTTCACATCACGGCATTCTCAATATTTTAAGAGCTGCTTCCCAAACTTTTAAACTGGAGAAAATCATCGCCACAATCGGCGGAACTCATCTGCTCGATAACGACTGGTACAGCCAGTTCGAAACCACGGAAGAGGTCACTGAAATGGCAAACACGATCTCTTTAAAATATCCTGATACGAAACTGATTACCGGCCATTGCACTGGAAATCAGGCACAGCAAATGTTTTCGTCCATTCTCGGCGATCGTTTTGAACTTTTCCACAGCGGTGCAAGCTATGAATTTGGCAGTCGAATTTAAATGAATGGCCATATGATGCATTGTGTAAGCATAAAAAAAACTTAAGTAAATAGAAGCTGCTGAAAAACAATTATTATACCACGAAGCGGTTAAATTTGAATCGAAGATCAGCGAAGCAAATAACCCCCAGTGGAGCTTGCGGAGCTGGGGGAAAATGGACACAATACGATACCAACCCGAAGCGGGTTGAATATTTTTAAGATATAGATAATGAACCCTATTTATCCATACTAATCGTCATAGAACCAAAATAATTCACTAAATTCATTTCAGTTTCATCATTTTTCTCTACTTTTAGAGCGCAGAATTTTTGAAGAAAAAAAATGTATTCCAAATGACAGATGCTATTTCAGAAGACGCTTTATTACTTCGCCATAAGGCTGAAGAGTTGCTGAAAAAAAACCAAACAAACGCAACTTCGCATCTTTCAGATAACCAATTTACTGAAATTAACCCATCTATGACTGACCACGAGGCATTGCAGAAATCTATATCGTTAATGGAGGCAACGCTCGAATCAATCCAAAGCGGTATTCTTGTGGTTAATCATGAGGGAACAATTATCAAGACCAATGCTAAATTCGCTGAAATGTGGCGAATTCCGGGAGAAATTATTGCTTCAGCTGACGATAAAAAGCTATTGGACTATATCCTTAATCAAGTGCCTGATCCTGAAGTTTTTATTGCGAAGGTGTTGGATGTGTATTCAAAACCCGAAAGCGAAAGCTCTGATTTCGTACACTTTAAAGATAAACGCATCTTCGAACGCATTTCGAAGCCCATGTTTATTGACGGCAAACCAACCGGGAGAGTCTGGTCTTTCCACGACATCACCGAGCGGGTTAAAACGGAAAAGGCATTGCGAGAAAGCGAGACAATTTACCGCAATTTGGTTTCAAAATTACCCGATGGGGTGTATAAAAGTACGCACGAAGGAAAATTTATCGATGTCAACCCCGCCATGGTTTCGATGCTCGGCTATGCAAGCAAAGAGGAACTGATGGCTATTGATATTAAAACACAATTATATTTTGAACCTACCGACCGCGAAAGCCTCATTTTGCAGGAAAAGCTCCAGGAAACAGGAGTTTACCGCCTGAAAAAGAAAGATGGTTCCGGCATTTGGGTCGAAGATAAAGGATGGTATAATCTTGATGAAGATGGGAATATTCTTACGCATGAAGGAATTATAAGGGATGTTACCGAACGCAAGCGTGCGGAAGAATTATTACAATTTAGCGAGGAACGCTATCGTACTCTTATTGATAATCTTGGAGAAGGAGTCGGCTTTGTAAATGCAAACGACCAGTTTCAATTTGCCAATTTTGCTGCCGAAGAGATCTTTGGCGTGGAACCCGGCGGATTAGTGGGAATGTACCTTAATCAGTTTATTTCTGCAGAGCAGTTTAAGTTGGTTCTGAAGGAGACTGCACTTAGGGTCAAAGGGATTAAAAGTGTTTATGAACTCGATATACAGCAACCGAACGGCGAACAGCGAACCATTATCATCACTGCTGTCCCGCAATTCGACAAAAGAGGAGGTTTTGAAGGCACCTATGGCGTTTTCCGTGATATTACCAAAAATAAGCTGGCAGAGAAAGCGTTGCACTATGAACAATACCTCTTGCATACCCTTTTGAATAACGTTCCGGATAATATCTACTTTAAAGATCGCGAAAGCCGTTTTATCAGAATCAACAATGCTCAGGCCCGATTATTTGGGTTAAACGATCCTGAACAGGCGGTTGGCAAGTCGGACTTCGACTTTTTTACAATTGAACATGCGCAACAAGCTTACGACGATGAACAGGAAATTATTCGGACAGGACAACCCATTAGCAAAGAGGAAAAGGAAACTTGGGAAGATCGTCCCGATACATGGGTATTGACAACAAAGATGCCGCTGGTCGACGTTGACAAAAAAATTATAGGCACATTCGGCATCTCGAAGAACATTGATGACCGTAAAAAGGCAGAGGCAGAAATACAACTTAAAAATGAAGAACTTCACCGAAACAACGCCGAAAAAGACAAATTTTTCTCCATCATAGCCCATGACCTGCGCAGCCCGTTCAACGGTTTTTTAGGGCTGACCGAGATAATGGCGGAAGAAATATCAACCATGACCATGGAAGATATTCAAAAATTTGCCGTGATAATGAGAACATCAGCCACCAATCTTTACAGTTTGCTTGGAAACCTGTTGGAGTGGTCGCGTATGCAAAGGGGGTTAACCACTTTTGTCCCTTCGTCGTTTCAGCTCATGCAAAGAATTTCGGAAAGCATGGTTTACGTGCTCGAAGGTGCTGTTAAAAAAGAGATCTCGATCAGTTATGATATCTCTGAGAACCTTAAAGTTTATGCCGATAAGGACATGGTTGGCGGCATCATCCGGAATTTAGTCTCCAACGCGGTGAAATTCACACCCAAAGGTGGAAGCATCATCATTTCGGTGAAGACAGTTGCCCGCAATTTTATTGAGATTTCGATAAAAGATAATGGCATTGGAATGAATAATAACATGATCGATCATCTTTTCTGTCTCGATGTAAATACAAGCCGTACCGGAACCGAAGGTGAATACAGTACAGGTTTGGGGCTGATCCTCTGCAAAGATTTTATCGAAAAACACGGCGGTAAATTATGGGTCGAAAGCGAAGTAGGCAGAGGCAGCACTTTTCGGTTTACACTACCCGCGAAAATGAAGAAATAAAGGGGGCTAAATAATCTTGCAACTTATTAATTTTTTATCTAACTTTCCAGAGTATAGAAAAACCTGATTGTGCTAACAACTACCCTATAGGATTACGATTAAAAACCAAATTATTAACGGATGAAAAAGGAGAATCAATCGGAAGCCGAAACAATCCTTCGCCAAAAGGCTGAAGCCTTGATGAAAAGAAAACCATCCGGAAAAAATCCACATCTATCTGAATTCGAGGCATTTAGACTCGTTCACGAACTCGAAGTACATCAGATTGAGCTCGAATTGCAGAACGAAGAACTCTTTCTTGCAAAAGAAAAGGCAGCAGAATTGGCGACCGAAAAATATGCCGAGTTATACGATTTTGCTCCTTCGGCCTATTTTACACTTTCCAGGTCGGGCGATATCCTTGATCTGAACCTTTGCGGATCTCAAATGCTTGGTAAAGAACGTTCCCTTTTAAAAAAAAGAAGGTTTAGCTTTTTTATCTCCGACGATACAAAACCCCTCTTTAATAACTTTTTAGGGGCTGTATTCAATAGCAATACCCGTGAAACTTGCGAATTGACGATTTGCGCAGATGGCAATAAACCTATCTATACGCAACTTGTCGGCATCGCAAGCGACAATGGAGAGCAGTGCCTGATAACATTGGTTGATATCACCGAACGCAAACAAGCCGAACAGGCGATGAAGGAAAGCGAAGAAAAATATCGTTTTCTGTTCGACAACAACCCGCAACCCATGTTTATTTTCGACCTCGAAACACTTGCTTTTCTCGAGGTAAACAATCCGGCCATAAAATACTACGGCTATACACGCGAGGAGTTTCTTTCGATGAAGTTAACAGATATACGAACTGACGAAGACATCGAAGCCCTGCTTAAAGATAGCGAGCTAAACAAACATGCCCATAATCCGGCTGGCGAATGGCGGCATATCAAAAAAAACGGAGAGCTAATATTTGTTGAAATCACTTCCTATCCATTGATTTTCAATAGCCGTAATGCCCGTAATGTGTTAGTTCACGACGTCACAGAGCGAAAAATGGCCGAAGAAGTGATCAAACGGAAGAATGAGGAACTTCAAAAAATAAACGCAGAGAAGGATAAATTCTTTTCCATCATCGCTCACGACCTGCGTAGCCCGTTCAATGGATTCCTGGGACTGACAGAGATAATGGCTGAAGGGTTATCGCACATGACACTGGACGAGATTCAGCAAATTGCCGTGGCCATGCGAAATTCTGCAGCCAATCTGTTCCGTTTACTTGGAAACCTGTTAGAGTGGTCGCGTATGGAAAGAGGAATAACCACATTTCTTCCAAAGCCGGTTTCGCTGATGTCGAAAATCAATGAAAACATGGTGCTCACACTTGAAGAGGCGAACAAAAAAGAGATAACAATTAATTATAACGTACCCGATAATTTGGAAGTTTTTGCCGATAGTGAAATGCTTGGAGGAATCATCCGCAATTTAATGACCAATGCAGTGAAGTTTACCCCCAGGGGTGGAAGCATATCTGTTTCGGCAAAGGCCGTTTCCGACAACTCGGTTCACATTTCAGTCAAAGATACTGGCATTGGAATGAGTCAGAATATGATCGGGAATCTTTTCCATCTTGATGTCAATACAAACAGAAAAGGAACTGAAGGTGAATCAAGTACAGGACTTGGACTGATGATATGCAAGGACTTTATTGAGAAAAACAGTGGCCAATTGTGGATTGAAAGTGAAGAGGGAAAAGGAAGTGTATTCAGTTTTTCACTTCCCGCAAGTTGATGAAGAAGACCGGAGTCAGAAGTCAGAAGAGGAGTTTCTTCGGACTTCCCTCTTCCCTCTTCCAACTTTTTTCGTAACTTTCGGGACTATAACTTTATACATTCGCATCGAATTACAATAAGCAATACAATGAATACCAAAAAGCCAAAATCAGAAGAAACCGCAAAAGAAAAAATAACCGCACCTGTCGGAGATGCCGATTTTCCAATCGTGGGCATTGGTGCCTCAGCCGGAGGGCTCGAAGCACTGGAGCAGTTTTTTGAAAATATGCCCAAAGATTGCGGAATGGCATTTGTCATCATTCAACATCTTGACCCGACGCGTATTGGAATAATGCCGGAGCTCCTGCAACGGATCACGCCGTTGAAAGTGGTGCAGGTAGTTGATCGGATAAAGGTAAAGCCAAACTGCGTATATGTGATACCATCCAACAAGAGCATGTCGATGCTGAATGGCATGCTACATTTATTCGACCCGGTTGAAACACACGGACTCCGTTTACCCATCGACGTTTTCTTTCGTTCGCTGGCAGAGGACAGAAAGGAGAAAAGTATCGGAATCGTCCTTTCGGGAATGGGTTCCGATGGCAGCCTGGGGCTGAAAGCCATTAAAGAAAAAAACGGCGCAGTCCTTGTGCAGGAACCAGCTTCAGCCAAATTCGATAGCATGCCACGCAATGCCATACAGGCTGTAATTGCCGATATAGTGGCACCTGCCAGTGAATTGCCTGCCAAACTTACCGAGTTTCTGAAGTTTATTCCGGCTGTTATTAACGATGTTGAAAAAGAGGTAATCAATATAAGCAACCTCGAGAAAATTATCATCCTGCTCCGCGAACAATCGGGGCACGATTTTTCGTTGTATAAGAAAAACACCTTATTCCGACGCATCGAAAGACGCAAAGGGGTTCACCAGATCGACAAGATAAATAATTATGTGCGGTTTTTGCAAGGCAATCCTAAAGAAGTAGAGATTCTTTTTAAAGAATTGCTGATTGGCGTAACAAGTTTTTTCCGCGATACCGCCGTATGGGACATGCTCAGGGAAAATGTTCTTCCCGCCCTGATCAACGATTTACCCGATCGATACGTTATGCGCGCCTGGGTAACAGGCTGCTCAACAGGCGAAGAGGCATATTCGCTGGCCATGGTTTTCAAAGAAGTGATGGAAAAACTTAAAAAGCATAAAAATCTTTCATTGCAAATATTTGCCACCGATCTCGACACCGATGCCATCGAAATCGCCCGTAAAGGTTTCTTTTCTAAAAATATAGCCACAGACTTAACCCCCGAGCGGTTAAACCGGTTTTTCAAAGCGGAGGTTGATGGTTACCGTGTGAACAATGCCATACGCGAAATGGTGGTGTTTGCCCCCCAGAATGTAATCAAAGACCCGCCTTTTACCAAACTCGATATTCTCTCGTGCCGCAATATGCTCATTTACATGGAGCCCGAGTTACAGCGGAAATTAATAACCCTGTTTAATTACAGTCTTAATCCGGGCGGAATCATGCTGCTTGGCACCGCAGAAACACTTGGAAACAGCAGCTTAGGATTTGAAGAACTGAACTCGAAACTTCGGATTTTCAAACGTACAGTCACCTCGCAACCGCCTGAAATGATTGACTTCCCGAGTTCATTTTACCAGAAGAAACCGGTGACATCCGAAATTAAGGCATCGCCAAGAATTGTTGAAAACATTCAGACCCTTGCCGATCAGATATTGCTTCAGCAGTTTGCGCCTGCCAGTGTGATGGTAAACAACAAAGGCGACATTATTTATATTACTGGCCGTACGGGGAAATACCTCGAACCGGTTGCCGGCAAAGCAAACTGGAACATACATGCAATGGCGCGCGAAGGATTGAGCCAGGCACTACCAGCCGCCTTTCGGAAAGCATTGCAGAACTTCAAACCCGTGGTCGAACGGAATATTAAAATGGGATCCAACGGAGGTACTCATTTTGTGGATATTACGGTTCAATGCATCGAAGCACCCGATTCGATCAGGGGCATGGTAATGATTGTATTTACAGATGTACCGGCCATGATTGAACTTGAAGTACCAGGGTCCAAAACAGCAAGACGAGGTACATCCGGACGCCAAAAAGAACTGGAGATGGAACTGCAGCGAAGCCATGAAGACATGCGAAGCGTCAGCGAAGAGATGCAAACATCGCAGGAGGAGCTGAAATCGATCAACGAAGAGCTGCAATCGACCAACGAAGAGTTACAATCGACCAACGAGGAACTTACGACTTCGAAGGAAGAGATGCAGAGCCTCAACGAGGAGTTACAAACGGTGAACATCGAACTTCAAAGCAAGGTGAGCGACTATGCACGTGCAAACGACGATATGAAAAACCTGCTTAACAGCACCGAGATCGCAACCCTTTTCCTCGACAAGGATTTGAATATCCGCAGGTTCACCGACCAGGTAACCAAGATATTTAAACTGCGGCTGGCAGACATTGGCCGGCCCTTCACCGACCTGGTCACCGATTTGAAGTACCCCGAAATCGATAATCATGCACGGCAGGTCATCAAAACACTTACAACTGTCGAAACTTCGATTGCCACAAACGATGATAGATGGTTTAAAGTGCGGATCATGCCTTACCGCACACTCGACGACCGCATCGACGGACTCGTGATGACTTTTTCGGATATAACTATTGCTAAAAAATTAGAAATCAAACTCCAGGAAGCCAATGATGCGCTTCGGAAAAAGGAGGAAGAAAAATAATTAAAGGTTCCCCTTCGGGAAGTCGGAATCATCCCTTCGAGCGGTCGAAGACCCTCGAAGGGAAAGTTAAAAGCAGCACTTTGCGAACTCGCCCTTCGAGGGTCTCCGACCGCTCGAAGGGCTACGAAAACGCTCGAAGGGCTGGCTTGTAGAATCGTCCTTAAATTAAGTAGATATGGAAAACAAAATCCCGTTGGAACCATCGCATTTCTACCATATTTATAATCATGCCAATGGCTTTGATAACTTCTTCAATGACCGATACGATTATCAAAACTTTCTAAATGGTTATATAAAATACATTGTCCCGATATGCGATACCTTTGCATATTGCTTTATGCCAAATCACTTTCATTTTTTTGTACAAATAAAACCGGAACCAGAACTCGTTAAGACGCTTAGAACAATTGAAGGAACACCAAAAATCGGCTGCGAGACAATCAGCTATCGTTTTTCGCATTACTTCAACAGCTATGCGCAACATTATAACAAAAAATACAAGCGTCAAGGCAGTTTATTCAGAAGTGGATTTAAACGTAAATCAGTGGATACAAACGAATACTTTATTCATCTGGTGCATTATATCCATTCGAATCCGGTGAAAGACAAATATGTCAATAAAATAGATCAATGGGAATTTTCGTCTTATAATTCACTTTTAAACAATACAAACACTTTTCTAAATAAAGCAACTGTTTTTGAATATTTTAAAGATATTGAGAACTTTAGGTTGGTGCATCAAAATGTATTTGATACAACGGCGTTGAACAATCGGAACCTCTTCCCTTTAGGAAGTCGGAACCAACCCTTCGAGCGGTTGAAAACCCTCGAAGGGAAAGACTAGTAAGTAATTGTTTCGATGAAAGGGCATGATGAATACCCGCCCTTCGCGAGGTCGAAACCTCCCCTTCGAGGGTCTTCGACCGCTCGAAGGGGAGATTAGAAGCGAGAACAATTGCAAGCACGCCCTTCGAGGGTCTCCGACCGCTCGAAGGGCTAAGGGTGATGAAAGGCCAGGCATGACGAATAAAAAGTAACAAATTATCAACTGATGAAAAAGGATAGCAAATCAGAATCTTCTGCAAACCTTCGAAAACAGGCAGAAGCATTGAATAGAATGCGACCATTAAAATCAAGCTCCAGGCTTGATGACGCCAAAATGCGTAACCTGATTCAAGAACTTGAGACACATCAGATTGAACTTGAATTGCAAAACGAGGAACTTCGGCTTGCAAAAGTGCAAATAACTGCTGATGCTGTAAAATATGCCGAATTATACGATTTTGCGCCATTGGGTTATTTTACGCTCGCTAATAATGGCGAAATCATAGAGCTAAACCTCTGCGGTTCGCAAATGCTTGGCAAAGAACGAACGGTTTTAAAAACCCAGCGGTTTGGTATATATGTGAGCGACGATGATAAACCGGTCTTCAACCAATTTCTTGAAAAAATATTTAGCTACAAATCAACCGAAACCTGCGAAATAGCCTTATTTGTGAACGGCACCCCGCCAATATATGTTAATCTTTCGGGTGCGGTTACTGAAAATGGCAAACAGTGCCTTGTAATGGCAACAGATATCACCGATCGCAAACTGTCGGAAGTGGCACTTCGCGAAAGCAATGAGATGTTCTCTGCATTTATGCGACATTCACCAATTTACACATTCATTAAAGAGGTAAATCAGGATGAAAGCCGCGTTTTGAAAGCAAGCGAAAACTTTTCGTTAATGACCGGTATTTCCAGTTCCAAAATGGCCGGCAAGACAATGTATGAACTGTTTCCCGCTGAATTTGCTGCAAAATTTACAGCCGATGACTGGAAAGTTGTCTCAGGTGGTGAAGGAATAACGTTGGATGAAGATTTAAATGGACGCAACTATACTTCAATCAAGTTCCCGATTGATTTAGGCGGCAAAACACTGCTTGCCGGTTATACAATAGATATTACGGAGCATAAAGAGGCTTTGCAGAAAATTGAAAATCAACATGCCTTGCTCAAGGCTCTTATTAATAGTCCAAAAGATATTATTATCTTCTCTTTAGATAGAAATTATTGCTACACAGCATTTAATGAAAAGCATAAAGAGGAGATGAAGCGCGTTTGGAAAGTTGATATTGAAGTGGAAATGAACCTGCTCAATTGTATGCCGGAGCCTGAATTGCAGAAATTGGCCAAACAAAGCATTGATCGCGCGCTAAGGGGAGAATCATTTTCCGAAATACAACATCAGCCTGAACCCGACATTTATTTTGAATTCAGCTGGAACCCGATAATGCAAAACGATGAAGTTGTAGGGATAACTGTTTTTATCAGAGACATCACAGAGAAGAAGAAAACAGAGGAATTGATACGCAAAAGCGAGGAAAGATATCGCGGTTTAATGACAAATCTGGAGGCTGGTGTTGTTGTACATGCTCCTGATACGTCAATTATTATGAATAATCACCGGGCTGCGGAATTGTTGGGACTCAGCAACGACCAAATGAAGGGACGGCTGGCAATCGATCCCAACTGGAAATTTGTGGACGAAAAAAATGTCCCGTTGATTCCGTCGGAATATCCTGTCAACCGGATTATTGCCTCCCAAAAACCTTTTAGTAATTTTTTGCTTGGCGTAGTCCGGCCCGAAAAAGGCAATGTTGTCTGGCTTACTGTCAATGGTTTTCCCGTTTTTGACAATCAGGGTAAAATTGCTGAAGTATTAATTAGTTTCATTGATATTACCGAACGTAAACTTGCCGAGCAAACCTTACTCGAAAGCGAAAGGAAATTCCGTGACACAGTTACAAATCTTGATGAAGGTTATTACAATGTTACGATGGATGGCGTGCTCATTGAACACAACCAGGCATTTTGTCGTATCCTTGGGTTTGATTCAAATGCTGATTTAAAAGGTGTTCATTTACCCGATTTCTGGCAGCACCCTGATAAACGGAAGAAGTATTTGGATGCAGTATCTGCCAACGGTTCTGTTTCCAATTTCCATATTGACATCAAAACCCAGGCAGGAGAGAAAAGATCGGTTCTTTCAAGTGCCCATCTTGTCAAAGATAAAGATAATCAGGCCCAATGGATCGAAGGCGTTTTCCTGGATATCACCGATCGCATCAGAATGGAAGAATCATTGCAACGACATACAGAGCGCATACAAAACTTACACAAAATAGACAAGGCAATTTTATCGGGGGTCGAAACTCCTGAGGCAATCATTCAGAAAACACTTCAACACATCCGCAGTTTACTCTCGAGTCAGCACGCAAGTATCGGAATGTTCGATTTTGAAAATGAGGTATTGAAGCTATTCAGTTCCAATATCAGGGATCAATCAATGGATGTTGCGAAAGAATACCTGATCAACAATGCCCTCGGGGATTTGGAAATCCTTCGGAGAAAAAGGATAGATGTAGCAGAGGATATTTCAATGAGAACATTACCACTTGATTTCCAGAAAATTCTTCAGTCGGAAGGAATCATGTCATGCATTGATGTGCCGCTTATTTCGAGTGAGAAACTGATTGGTGTAATGAACCTTGGCTGGGAAGATCCAAGAGCATTTACGCCCGAAGAACTCGAAATTGCGGGTGAGGTCGCCGACGAGATCACCGTTGCAATCGAGCAGGTCAGGTTGCGGCAGGCGGCAAAGCATTATGCCGAAGAATTGGAAAAAAGGGTTGAAGAACGTACCGAACAGTTAATAGCTGCCAACAAGGAACTTGAGGCGTTCTCGTATTCCGTATCGCACGATCTGCGGGCTCCGCTCCGGCATATTAACGGGTATATCAGTATTTTATCCAAGCACCTCAAGGATAAGCTTCCCGTGAAGGAACAGCATTACTTCGATACGATTTCGGAATCGGCACATCAAATGGGTGTGCTCATCGACGATTTACTACATTTCTCGCGAACGGGACAACAGGAGATGAAGCTAACCGGCCTGGATATGAATGCGGTACTTCAGGATGCACTTCAGGTAATAAAGCATGAAAGTAATGGACGCAATATCAAGTGGAAAATTGCACCGTTGCCCCGGGCGGTGGGCGATTATGCGCTGCTGCGGTTGGTTTGGCTCAACCTGTTAAGCAATGCGGTGAAATTCTCAAAGGCGAATGTGCTACCGCAAATAGAAATTGGGGTGATTGACCACGATAATGAGTTTGCATTTTTTGTGCGCGATAACGGCGTTGGGTTCGATATGCAGTATGCCCAAAAATTATTCGGCGTATTCGAACGACTGCATTCCACGCAGGAATTTGAAGGAACGGGTATCGGACTTGCAAACGTTCGCCGCATTATTTCAAGGCACGGAGGCCGCACATGGGCAGAAGCCGAAGTGGATAAAGGGGCTACGTTCCATTTCACATTGCCGAAGAAACAATAGGGAAAGACCGGATACGGAAGACGGAAGACCGAAGTCAGCCGGCATAAGAACATTAGAATTAAAGATATATTTTAAACAAATAAAAATAGATATACGTTTAAAAATAAAAGTCATGAAAGATCTAAGACCAATTTTGTTAGCCGAAGACAATCCAAGAGATGTTGAACTAACGCTTGAAGCCCTTTCGGAGCACAACCTTGCTAATAAGGTTGTTTCGGTTCGCGATGGCGTTGAAGCCCTTGAATTTCTGCGTTATGAAGGCAGGTTTAAACACCGGAACCGCGAAAATCCTGCTGTATTGTTATTGGATATTAAAATGCCACGAATGAATGGGATCGAATTGCTTCATACGATCCGGAAAGATCCTGTATTGAAATTATTACCTGTTGTTATGCTAACTTCCTCGTGCGAGGAGTCTGATTTAGTGAGAAGTTATGAACTTGGAGCGAATGCATTTGTCGTAAAGCCCGTTGACTTTTCGCATTTTATTGATGTAATCAAACAAATAGGCGTTTTCTGGGCTTTGATTAATGAACTTCCCCCTGAAAAATAAATCTAATATAGAAAATGAAATGAGTTCTGAAATGGAATTAAATGTGCTCTCGCTCGAAGACTCTTTAAGAGACTTCGAGATTATTCGGGAACGTTTGCTGGATGAAGGATTTAAAATGAAAATTTCCCGCGTAGAGAAGGAAAACGAATTTGTATCTTCACTTCGCAATACTAACTGGGATATTATCTTAGCCGATTTTAAATTGCCTGGTTTCAACGCTTTTGCGGCACTAAATATTAGCAGAGAGATTTGCCCGTATGTTCCGTTTATTTGTGTGTCAGGATCAATCGGCGAGGAAACAGCGATCGATCTTATCAAGTCAGGAGCTGTCGACTATGTTCTGAAAGACCGGTTAGCCCGGCTACCTGTTGCGATCAACCGGGCGCTGAAGGATGCAAAGGAGAAACAGACATTCCGAAAGGCAGAAGAAGAATTAAAAGAAAGAATGGACGAGTTGTTGCGGTTCCATAACCTGACGGTGAAAAGAGAACTTAGGATGATTGAATTGAAAAAAGAGGTGAACGCGCTTCACGTAAAGTCGGGTGAGCCTGAAAAATACAATATCGTGGAATGAAAAATGGAACGCGGATGACACTGATTCGCAAGCGAAACGCTGATAAAAACGGATAGGAAGTAAATTTAAATCTGCGGTTATCCGCGTTGGAACATCAGCGTTATCCGCGTTCAATACGTTGAAAAAGGAACGCTGATGACACTGATTCGCAAGCGAAACGCTGATAAAAACGGATAGAAAGTAAATTTAAATCTGCGGTTATCCGCGTTGGAACATCCGCGTCATCCGCGTTCAATGGCTGTAAATCTGCGGTTATCCGCGTTGGGACATCCGCGTCATCCGCGTTCAAAGGCTGTAAATCTGCGGTTATCCGCGTTGGAACATCAGCGTTATCCGCGTTCAATGGCTGTAAATCTGCGGTTATCCGCGTTGGGACATCCGCTTTATCCGCGTTCAATGGTTTGCAAATCTGCGTTCAATAAAAATAAATGCAATGAACACGAAAAATATTAAAATCGGAACTCAGCTCATTCTTGGCTTTGCTACCATGCTGTTGTTTGTGATTGTGCTTGGTATTGTCTCCTTTCAGCAAACAGGCAAAATCCATTTGGAAACCGAAACCATTTATAACCACCCATTAAAAGTTCGGAGTGCTATCGGTGCCCTTCATTTCGATATTTTAAGCATGCGCCTCGGAACACGCGACCTGATGCTTGCAAACAGTAATACAGAGAAGGAAGATGCGATACGATTAATTGAAATATCAGCCGCCGATGCTCTTGAGCAGTTTAAGGTTTTAGATGCAAAATATTTAGGACCCCGGGCAGATATTGACAATGCATACAAAGCTTTTATTAGTTGGAAAATAGCGCGTGAAGAGAATACAAGAAAGGTGCTTTCGGGTGAAATCGAAAAAGTGAAAGAGAGCATCCGATCAACCGGAACTGTCGGGAGTCTTCGGGAACAAATGATGGACAAAATCAAAGTAATTAACGATTTTGCCAGTCTTAAAGCAGAAGATATCTATATCAATTCTCAGAAGTTGGAAAAATCGCTAAACAACAAATTGATGTTGCTTGTAGCTTGTATTGTATTCATCTCAGGAATTATTATATACTTTGTAATTAGAAATATAAGAAACCCAATCAATGAACTGACCGAAGCGGCAAGACGGCTTCACAAGGGCGATCGGAATGCGCGCAGTTTGTATACGAAGCGGAATGAATTCGGCGTATTATCCGATTCCTTTAATACCATGGTAGAAAGCATACAGAGAACTACGGATTTAAACGAAAAAGTCGTCAGCCTTGCAAGCCTGATGCTGAGTAAATACGAGGCTAAGGAGTTCTTCAGGGAAACGCTACATGCGCTTGCTTCGCATACTGGTTCACAAATGGCTGCCGTATATCTGTTGAGTGACGATAAAAAAGCCTTCGAACACTTTGAATCTTTGGGCGTAGACGACAATGCCAGGCAGTCGTTTGATGCCCATACTTTTGAAGGGGAATTCGGTACTGCCATTTCTTCGCATCAGGTTCAGCACATTAAAAATATATCCGCTGATACACGATTTACTTTTCACACGGTTAGCGGTAAGTTTATTCCTCACGAAATCATTACGATCCCGATTCTTACCAACAACGAGGTTGTTGCTATTATTTCACTGGCAAGTGTCAGCAAATATAGTTATCAGTCTATTCAATTAATCGACAGCATTTTCGTCACTTTGCGTGCCCGTGTGGAAGGAATAATCGCTTACCACAAGATGAGAAAATTTTCGGAGCAGCTTGAACTGCAAAACAGCGAGTTGGAAGCTCAGAAAACAGCACTGGCATCGCAATCGGCTGAATTGACGGAACAAAATACGGAACTGGAAATGCAAAAAAGGCAGTTGAGCGAAGCCAATCAGCTAAAGACCAATTTCCTGTCGAATATGAGTCACGAACTTCGCACACCTCTTAATTCGGTGATTGCACTTTCGGGGGTTCTAAGTCGCCGGCTTGTTAAAATGATTCCGGATGAGGAACTTAGCTATCTTGAAGTGATTGAGCGCAACGGAAGGCACTTGTTAACGCTGATCAACGACATTCTCGATATTTCGCGCATCGAAGCAGGCCGGGAAGAACTTGAAATCACAAAGTTCGAGGTCAATCAGCTTGTTGCGGAAATTGTAAGTACGATATTGCCTCAGGCAAAACAGAAGAATATTGAACTGGTGCAAACATCCTCAACGCTCGATTTATACATTACCAGCGATTCCGCGAAATGTAGGCATATCCTGCAAAATCTGATTGCCAATGCGGTGAAATTTACCGAAACAGGAAAGGTTGAGGTTCGTTCACAGCAAGTCGGTACTAAAATCCGGATATCGGTAACCGACACCGGGATTGGTATTTCAGAAAGTCATCAGCCACACATTTTCGACGAGTTCAGGCAGGCCGATAGCAGCACCTCCCGAAAGTTTGGCGGGACCGGATTAGGTCTTGCTATCGCTAAAAAATATGCAAATCTGCTTGGGGGAACAATTTCAGTTAAAAGTACGAAGGACGAAGGTTCTGAATTTACGCTCACGATGCCATTGCTCTTTGAGACCGGAAATAGGATCGTCGACACGAAAGATAAAACTGATTATAAACAGGCAATCAACCCGATGCGGTCTAAATTTCTGAAACGAAATAACATTCATCAGTTTATACAAAAAGGTGATGTGAACCCGAATGAACTGCGAAAAAGTGTTGAAGCGATGTTGTTTCCCGAAATAGTGGAATCGGTGAAACCACCGACTGAACTACGAATCACCGGGGAAAAACCGGTGGTGCTCGTTGTTGAAGACAATCCCGATAATATGGTTACGGCCAAGGCAATACTATCCGGAAATTTCACTGTTATTGAAGCAGTAAATGGACTGGAAGGATTGATGATGGCGAAGAAGCACAAGCCAAATCTTATTTTAATGGATATTGCACTCCCTGAATTAGATGGCATCGAAGCATTTAAGGCGATTCGCAGGGATGCGACATTGCAAAATATCCCGGTGATCGCCCTCACTGCCAGCGCCATGATAACTGACCGCGAAGCTATTCTTTCTTACGGATTTAATGCTTATATTGCTAAGCCTATTGACGAAAAAATGTTTTTCAAAACGATAAACGAAGTGCTCTATGGAAAGTAGAACAATTAAGATTCTGGCGATCGACGATAACCGCGATAACCTGATCAGTATTAAGGCGCTGATAAAAGACATTATGCCCGATGCCCTGACTTTAACGACTGAAAGTGGTGCCAGGGGAATTGAATTGGCTGCTCAGGAAAATCCCGATATCATTCTTCTTGATGTAGTAATGCCTGTCGTGGATGGCTATGAGGTTTGCAAAAAACTGAAAGCCGACAAAAAACTAAGCGAAATCCCCGTGGTTTTTGTTACCGCACTGAGAGGTGACAAAGAGAGCCGCATCCGGGCTTTGGAGGTTGGCGCCGATGGTTTTCTTGCAAAACCAATCGACGAAAGCGAGCTCGAGGCTCAGATACGTGCAATGCTGAAAGTAAAAACAGCAAACCGCGAAAGACACGTCGAAAAAGAACAACTTGCAGCATTAGTGGCAGAACAGACGATTGAACTTAAATCGACCTACAAAGCGACACTGAACCTGTTGGAAGATTTAAAAAAAGAGAATGAGGCCCGTAAGAAAAGCGAAGAGGCACTTTTTGAGAGCAATCAATTCAATATGTCTCTTTTACAAACAATACCGTTTGGAATAGTTATCGTCGATAAAAAGGGTAATATTCTTTACATGAGTGATAATTTAAAGAAGCTTTCAGATAAAATTGTTGCAGGTAAAAAATGCTGGGATTCATACAGGGATGATAAAAAACAATGTGCTAATTGCCCGCTTCTTTCGGATATCATAATTGGAAAGACCGAATCCATTGAAAGTTCTTATGTGATGGGTGGAAAAACCTTCGAAATTATTCACACTGGAATGATTTTTAAAGGACAGACAGCTTTGATGGAAATCTTCATCGACGTCACCGCGAAGAAGCTGGTAGAGGAGAAGCTAAAAAAAGTGACAACAGCTGTTGAAAATTCAAAGGTATCAGTGGTTATCACCGACAAAAATGGAATTATTGAATATGCAAATCCGTACTTTTCGCAATTATCAGGATATACGCCAGATGAATACATCGGAAAAAATCCAAGCGTTTTAAAGTCTGGTTTTCATTCGACAGCTTTTTATGCGGAATTCTGGAAAACAATTAAATCGGGTAAAACATGGGAGGGAGAATTTTATAACCTTAAAAAGGACAGGACGCATTATTGGGAAAATGCAATTGTTTCACCTATTCAGGATGATAAAAATGTGATCACTCATTTTGTTGCAATCAAAACAGATATTACGCCAGCAAAACAAATGATCGAAGATTTAAAGACAGCCAAAGAAAAAGCAGAGGAGAACGAAAGGTTAAAATCAGCTTTCCTGGCGAATATGAGTCATGAGATACGGACCCCAATGAATGGCATCCTGGGTTTTGCCGGACTTCTGAAAGAGCCAATGTTAACAGGGGAGGAACAGAAGGAGTACATCGGAATTATTGAGAAGAGCGGTGCTCGCATGCTCAATATTATCAACGATGTAATTACTATTTCAAAAGTTGAATCGGGTCAGATGAAAACCTTCATAACACCTACCAATGTTAATGAACAGGTTGAATACATTTACAATTTCTTTAAGCTTGAAGTGGAGCAAAAGGGGTTGCATATCGTCATTAATAAACCGCTGACCGATCATGAAGCCACTGTTAAAACTGACAAGGAAAAAATCTATGCGATCCTCACCAACCTTGTTAAAAACGCCATTAAATTCAGCGACAGCGGTACGATTGAAATTGGCTATACACGCAGAGAAAAGGCATTGGGTGGAGACAAGGTATTGGGTATAGACAAGGCATGCCTTGTCTATACAGACGAACTGGAATTCTATGTAAAAGACAATGGGGTAGGTATTCCACCGGACCGTATGGAGGCAATTTTCGACCGGTTTGTCCAGGCCGATATTGGCGATAAAAGAGCCTTCCAGGGAGCTGGATTAGGATTGTCGATTTCGAAAGCATATGTTGAAATGCTCGGGGGGAAAATATGGGTGGAAAGTGAAGAAGCGAAGGGGTCTAATTTTTATTTTACAATACCATACAAAACTGAATCGGAAGTTATTGATGAGGTTAAAGATACAGTTCCTGATTTTAAAACAGAGATTAAAACTAAAAGCTTCAAAATATTAATTGCCGAAGACGACGAAATATCAGGAATGCTTATTTCGATGGCAATTAAGGCATTTGGCAAGAACGTGTTTAAAGCAAGTACAGGTATCGAAACGGTTGAAGTTTGTCGGAATAACCCTGATCTCGATTTCGTGCTGATGGATATTAAAATGCCCGAAATGGACGGCTATGAAGCAACCCGGCAAATCCGGAAATTTAACAATGAAGTGATCATTATCGCACAAACTGCATATGCGCTAACCGGCGACCGCGAAAAAGCATTAGAAGCAGGCTGTAATGATTATATTGCGAAACCATTTGGGCAGGCATCATTAACTGCACTAATGGAAAAGCATTTACAGTATCAGTAAAAGTAGAAGATAAGAGTCATTACGATATGACAACAAAACGCACTTCAGCCAATTTGGCCAACCTTCGCTTAAAAGCAGAAGAGATATTGAAAAAGAAACTGCCTAAAACTGACTCACAGCTTTCGGAAGCCGATGCGCTTAAAATCATGCACGAGATTGAAGTTCACCAAATTGAATTGGAACTGCAAGAGGAAGAAACAATGTGGGCTGAGGAGCACGCTGCAGAGGAGGCAAGAAAAATTGTTGCCGATGAATATGTTGAATTGTACAATCTTACCCAATCGGGTTATTTTGCACTTTCGCCCGAAGGCGAAATTATAGAACTAAACCTTAGTGGTGCACATATGCTTGGGAAAGAACGCTCAGAATTAAAGAATAGCAGATTTGGTTTTTTTGTTACAGACGAAACCCGGCCAATCTTCAATGCTTTTCTCAACAAAGTTTTTAATAGCAGGAAAAAGGAATCGTGTGAAATCACGTTGTTAAAAGACAACAATTTGCCAATGTATGTTGACCTTGTAGGTATCATTTCAAAAAACGGTGAACATTGCCTTGAAACAGTCTCTGATGTCACCGAAATCAGGCAATCGGAAAATACAATCCTTGAAAATAATTCGAGGCTTGAATTTGCGATGCAGTCAGTAAATATGGCTTGGTGGGAAATGAATATCACAACCGGAAATGTTAATTTCGGGAACCGAAAGGCCGAAATGCTGGGCTATCCTCCCGAAAAGTTTAAACATTACACCGATTTTACCGCTTTGCTTCACCCCGATGATTACGAAAAAACGATGAATGCAATGCTCAGTCACCTCAGTGGAGTGTCCGATAAATATGAGGTTGAATATCGCATCCTTACGAGTTCTGGAGCCTACAAATGGTTCTATGATATCGGATCGATTGTAAATAGAGATTCAAATGGAAAACCGTTGAATATTACCGGACTTGTTCTTGACATTACCACGCGCAAACAGGCACAGGATCAGACACTTCAACTGTTAAATGAAGCAGTTGAGTCGCGTCAGGAATTACTTAAGGTAATTGAAGATCAGAAACGGGCAGAGATGGCACTTCGTAATAGCGAGACCCGTCTGCGCACGCTTGTTCAGACGATCCCTGATCTAATCTGGGTAAAAGATACCGAAGGGGTCTACCTGTCGTGTAATACAATGTTCGAACGGTTTTTTGGTGCAAAAGAAGCTGATATCGTCGGGAAAACAGATTACGACTTTGTAGATAAGACACTTGCCGACTTCTTCCGCGCCAACGACCGAAAAGCAATGGCAGCCGAAAAGCCAACGATCAACGAAGAGTGGATCACTTTCGCGGACGACGGTCATCGTGTCTTTCTGGAAACCATTAAGACACCAATGTACGATTCCAGAGAAATTCTGACAGGTATCCTTGGCATCGGACGCGACATTACCAGGCGCAAAATAGCAGAAAACGCATTGTCTGAAAGTTATGTACGGTATAAAAAGCTCACGCAGATTTCTCCAATCGGAATATTTCAAACGGATGGAAAAGGTCTTACCACTTTTGTTAATCCAGCCTGGTGTCAAATATCCGGATTAGCATTCGGAGATGCTCTGGGAGTCAATTGGTTGAATGCAGTTCATCCCGATGATAGAGAAATTTTATTCAAAGGATGGCTGGATGCGAAGAAGTTAAATATTACATCCTTGTCAGATTATCGTTTTGTGCGTCCTGACAGATCGGTTGCCTGGGTAATGGGACAAGCAGTTCCGGAAACAAATGCAGAAGGAAAAACAATCGGTTATATAGGCACAATTACAGATATTACTGAGCGTAAAATAGCTGAAGTAGAATTGATTAAAGCCAAAGAAAAAGCCGAAGAAAGCGACAGGCTAAAATCAGCTTTCCTGGCAAATATGAGTCACGAAATTCGTACACCTATGAATGGAATTCTGGGGTTTGCAGGATTGCTCAAAGAGCCAAATCTTTCAGGCGAAGAGAAGGATGAGTACATTGAGGTAATCGAGAAAAGCGGTGCCCGCATGTTAAATATCATCAACGACATCGTCAGCATTTCAAAAGTGGAATCAGGACTAATGGAAATCTCTCTTTCGGAAACGAACATAAACGAGCAAATCAATTACATTCTTACCTTCTTCAAACCCGAGACAATGCAAAAAGGGATTCAACTCAGCATTAGTACTCCTTTGCCCTCTAACGAGGCTACTATTATTTCAGACAAAGAAAAAATTTATGCCATCCTCACCAACCTTGTTAAAAATGCCTTCAAATTTACAAAAACAGGAGCCATTGAACTTGGCTGTGTGAAGAAAGGCGAATACGTTGAATTTTTTGTGAAAGATACGGGCCTTGGGATACCAGAAGAACAGAAGGATTTCATTTTCGAAAGGTTCAGGCAAGGAAGCGAATCGCTGAACCGAAATTATGAAGGTGCCGGCCTCGGATTGTCCATATCAAAAGCTTTTGTGAATATGCTTGGCGGTAAAATTTGGGTAGAAAGCAATTTCGGCGAAGGCTCCACTTTTTATTTTACACTACCATATCAAACAAATGCGAAGGAACAGACGAGACTTGAATATTCCGTTTCGGATGAAGCTATAGAAAATCAGTTAAATGCTAAAGTTTCAAAACTTAAAATATTAGTGACCGAAGACGATGAAGCATCCCAAATGCTACTTAAAAAATTCTTAGGAACGTCTGTTAACGAAATCATAACGGTTAGAAATGGACTTGAGGCCATCGAAACCTGCCGATGCCATAAAGACATCGATTTTGTTCTGATGGATATTAAAATGCCCGAAATGGATGGATATGAAGCTACACGGCAAATACGAAAATTCAACAAAGATGTAGTCATCATTGCACAATCAGCTTATGCACTGACAGGCGACCGCGAAAAAGCATTAGAGGCCGGATGTAACGATTACATTGCAAAACCTTTTGGGAAGGCTTCGATCATTGAATTGATAGGTAAGTATTTGAATAAGCAGGATTAAACAGCGAAAAGAATCGTGGAAAACGATCCATTGAAAGTGAAGAAAAAAAGGGCTCCGTGTTTCGGTTTACCATTCCCCATATTGGCGAACTGAACTAAGAAGAAAACGCCGGTTATTCCTGATCTTCCGAATTATGCGATGGTTATCATTTATAATTTGGCTTTCCATTAACTATTCACGCTGAATCGTGTAAATGGTTAACGGAATAACTACCTTGCGAAATCTTTCGGACAACAAGCTTTAAAAACGCTGATGAAGCGGTTTTTACCCGACAAAAATCGGGAGAATAGCGAATAATCCGGAACTACAATAAGATGGAAAATAACATCGGCTCAATAAATCCGGGAACTCTTCGCCAAAAAGCCGAGGAACAACTGCTAAAAAACCAATCTCAAACAAGTATTCTTCAGTCGGAGTCCGATATGCTTCGGCTCATTCATGAGCTGCAAGTGCATCAGATCGAACTTGAAATGCAAAACGATGAACTCATGCACGCAAAGGCTGCAGCGAATGAAGCTGTTGAACTTCACGATCAATCAACCGAATTGCTGAAAGCAAGTGAAGCAAAATACCGCGAATTGGTTGAAAATTCTCCCGATGCTATTTTGATTTATGTAGACGGAATAATCGCATTTGTAAACAAGGAGTGTCTTCATCTGATGGCGGCAACATGCGAAGATGAATTGATCGGTAAATCTGCGATTCAGTTTGTTCATCCCGATTTTCGCGCCTTCGTCTGCGAAAGAATGGAAAAAGCGGCCAGAGAAGCAACTGTTTTGCCGCTTGCAGAGGAGAGATTTGTGAGAGCCAATGGGTCAGAAGTTGACTTTGAAGTGAAAGCAATGCCAATCATGTTTGCCAATAAACCGGCCGTTCAATTGATTATTCGCGACATCACCGAGCGCATACAAGCCGGGGAAGCTTTACGCAATAGCGAAAAGCAATATCGCGACATGTTTTACAAAAATACCGCGATCAAGTTAATCGTCGATCCGTCAACTGGCATTATTCTTAACGCCAACCATGCTGCTGCAAAATTTTATGGTTATTCTATCAACGAACTGGAGAAGATGAATATCAATAAAATCAACACACTTCAGCCAGAACAGCTCGGCGCCGAAATGGCACTTGCACTAAGCGAACGCCGCAAATATTTCAATTTTCGTCACCGCCTGGCATCGGGTGAAGTTCGCGATGTGGAGGTTTATTCCGGCCCTCTTGAATTTGGCGGAAGCACCCGGCTTTATTCGATCGTTCACGATGTTACAGATCGCAAACTGGCACAAGCGGCACTGCTTAAAATGAACTGGCGTTTTGAAAGTATCATCGAAGGCACACACGTGGGCACATGGGAATGGAACATTCAAACCGGAGAAACGGTTTTTAACGAATTATGGGCACAAATCGTTGGTTATACGCTCGACGAATTAGCACCTGTAAGTATTAAAACCTGGGAAAAATTGTCGCACCCTGTAGACTCGGTTTATTCCAATGAACTCCTGCGAAAGCATTTTGAAGGTGAATTACCTTACTACGATTTCGATTGCCGCATGAAACACAAGGATGGACATTGGGTATGGGTTCATGACCGGGGTCGGGTTGTTACACGCACCGATGAGGGCAAACCATTGATGATGTTCGGTACACACAGCGACATCTCGAAACGTAAGCAAGTAGAAGTGACATTGCAGAAGAACGAAGTGAATCTGCAAAAGTCAAACGCAGAAAAGGATAAATTCTTCTCGATCATTGCCCACGACCTGCGAAGTCCATTCAACGGATTTTTAGGATTAACAGAAATAATGGTTGAGGGATTACCCGGAATGAAGATGGACGAAATTCAACAGATGGCCATTCTGCTTAAAAAGTCAGCTACCAACCTTTTCAGCCTGTTAGGTAATCTTTTGGAATGGTCTCGCATGCAAAGAGGTTTAACGGCTTTTATACCAACATCGTTTTTGTTGATGCCAAAGATTGTTGAAAGTATGGTTTTGGTGAAAGATGCCGCTGATAAAAAGGATATTTTGATTAGTTATTCTGTTTCTGAGGACTTAACGGTTTTTGCCGATACAAATATGCTTGGTGGTATTCTACGGAATTTAGTCACTAACGCTGTGAAGTTTACACCGAAAGGTGGAATCATCACGGTTTCGGCAAAACCAGTTGCACATAGAATGATCAGAATTTCAGTGAAAGATACAGGTATCGGCATGAACAGAAAACTAATCGACAATCTTTTCCATGTTGACGTAAATACAAATAGAAAAGGGACTGACGGAGAATCAAGTTCAGGGTTGGGATTGATGATCTGCAAGGATTTTATCGAAAAAAGCGGCGGAGAACTGGACATCGAAAGTACAGAAGGGAAAGGTTCAGTTTTTCATTTCACCATTCCGGGCAAAGAAGAATTGGAAGAAAAGGTTATGTGAAAGGAGATACCTGTCAGGGCTGTTTGTAAATATCCTGAATTACGAGTCCCGCAAGTGTAAAACCATAAATAGCAGTTATATGTGCTACCGTTCCGTTAATGACCGCTTTCTGGCTGCACCATTCATGATCATCCAATTCGGGGTCACCAACGCTGCTTTTCATCTTTGGACAAAGACATTTATCTGTTCCGCACGACGATCCTGATCCGCGGTTTTCGAGTAACTCTTCACTGTAAATACACATAAATTGTTTGGCTGGCAGTTCCCCTTTCCGGATGTATTTTCTGATTTTCGATCCCAGCGGACAACCCTGAACTTTCCAGAATTCGGCTACCCTGATTTGGGTCGGGTCAAGTTTCAATGATGCACCCATTGATGAAAAAAGAACCGCTTTGGTTCTGGTCGCCTCCCTGATCAGGTGAACTTTACTTCCCAAACTATCAATCGCATCAATGATATAGTCGTACGAATCAAGATCAAACTGATCGTGATTTGCTGCGTTGTAAATCTTCTGTATATCGGTAATTTCAGCATCGGGATTGATCTCGAGCAATCGCTTTTTCAATGCCTCGGTTTTAACTTCACCAACTGTCTGCATCGTGGCGTGAAGTTGCCGGTTGATATTGGTAATACAAATCCGATCGGAATCGACGATCGTAAGAAAATGGATACCGGAGCGGATCAGACTTTCGGCACACCAGCTGCCAACACCTCCAACACCAAAGATAATCACCTTTTTACGGGCAATCTCTTCCATCTTTTCTTTTCCGAATAATAGCTCGGTACGCTGAAATATCCCTTTAGATCTGCTCATGTCTTAAATATTGGGCAAAAGTAGAAGAAAATCCGGGATCAGCGACGTAACTTACTTTCGCGCGAAAAGGTATTCCTGCTGACATTTTAAATTGGAGAGGTAAAAACAGTTTTAATAAGCTCATCTTTGATCCTTAATAACTGTTTATGAACCAATCACCGAAATAATATAGATAATTAGGAGAAGTATGACTGTAATCACTGCAATTATCTTAATATTCTTCTTAAAAACGGCAGTTACATCTTCACCATATTTGATAATCAGCCATGCGAGCGAAAAGAACCGCAATCCCTGGAAAACAATCGTAGCGAGAATAAAGGCAAAGATATCAATTTCGAAAGCTCCTGCAGTAATCGTAAGTATTTGATATGGGATAGGTATTATCGTGGAAAAGAGCAATATGCCGTAACTCCATTTGATATAGAGGCTTTGGGCATGTTGGTAGTTCTGTTCAGTAAAACCGGGGATATGATTGAATATATAATGGGCTAACTGAGTAAAACTTCCATCCGGGAGAAGCCATAAAAAGTGTCCGATGGAATAACCCACAATTGACCCTAAAACCATTCCGGTTACCGCCACCAATGCGTTGTAATACGATCGGGAAGGATGAATCAGCGAGACCGTGATAAAAAGGACGGTCGTTGGAAGCGGGAATACAGACGCATCAAGAAACAAAAACACAAACACAGCAAGCAAACCATACCGGCTCCTTGACCATTTTTTTGTCCACGAAAAAGTTTGACTCAGCAAGCTTCGCATAAAGAAAGTTTGTCTGCCTTACAAGTTGTTTCCTTCCTGACGGAGCAGATGGGTAATTTCAAAAGGATTAAAAAGCGCTTCAAAAGTAAAGCTAAAATAGATAGGAAAAACCTTTTACCTTTGGTATTCGTTCAACAAAAAAAGAATATTTTTGATCTTTGTAAATACTTTATATCCATGAAGAATAAATCACTATTAATTTCACTTTTCTTGTGCACGATGATAACAGGAACTTTTATTAGCTGTGGAGAGGCAGAAAAAAAACCACAGACGCAACCAGCAATCAGTCTGGCGGATATGGACACAACAGTCAATCCTGGTGTCGATTTCGATGCTTATGCCAACAATGGCTGGAAAAAACTCAATCCATTGCCAGCCGACCGCGCCCGTTTTGGCTCGTTTGACAAACTGGCAGAACTGGCTGAAAAACAATTGAATGAACTTGTGAAGGAAACCGCTTCGAAGAAGAATGAAAAAGGGTCGATTGCAGATAAAACGGCTACACTCTTCAACCTCGGAATGGATACTGTAAAAATTGGACAGCAGGGAATTAAGCCGCTGGCATCCTACTTTCAGGAGATCGATAAGCTGGCGACGAAAGATGATGTTGAGATTGAGATCGCCAAGTTTCACACATACGGATTCAATCCATTGTTCGGGTTTTACGGTTCATCTGACGCCAAGAACAGTTCGATGGTCATTGCTCAGTTGGTACAATCAGGTATCGGAATGCCCGACCGCGACTATTACGTCAATGATGATGAACGTTCAAAAGATTTAAGGGCGAAATACACAATCTACGTCGAAAAGATGTTTAAACTGCTTGGCGATGACGAAGCAGCCGCGAAGAAAAATACGCAGACCATTTTAAACATGGAAACACGTCTGGCCAAGGCTTCGATGACACGCCTCGAGCAACGCGATCCAAACAAAGCCTACAATAAGAAAACAACCAAAGAGCTTACTGAACTTTCACCTGCGTTTAATTGGAAACGTTACTTTGTTGCGCAGGGTGTTGGCGATCCCGGAGAGATCAATTTGAACCAACCGCTTTTCATTAGCGAAGTAAGTGCAATGATGAAGGAAGTTCCCGTTGAAGACTGGAAAGTTTACCTGCGTTGGAACCTGATTGATGGAACCGCGTCATACCTTTCGGATGATTTTGTGAATGCAAAATTTGACTTCTTTGGCAGGGCAATGTCAGGAACCGAACAAATGCGTCCACGCTGGAAACGCGTACTTGGCGTCACAAGCGACGCACTTAGCGAAGCAATCGGTCAGCTCTATGTTGCCAAATATTTTCCCGCTGAAGCAAAAGAGCGGATGCTTAAATTGGTTGAAAATCTACGCATTTCACTTGGTGAAAGGATTAAAAACCTCGAATGGATGGGTGCTGATACCAAGGTAAAAGCTATCGAAAAGTTGAATGCCATCAATGTAAAAATCGGATATCCTGATAAATGGCGTGATTATACGGCACTCGAAATCTCGGATGATTCGTATGTGGAGAATGTGATTCGCTCGAACAAATTCGAAACAGCTTTTAATTACTCGAAGATCAATAAACCAGTCGACAAAACACAATGGTTTATGTCGCCACAAACTGTGAATGCTTATTATTCACCCGACATGAACGAAATTGTATTTCCTGCTGCCATTTTGCAACCCCCTTTCTTCTTTCTTAAAGGTGATGATGCTGTCAATTACGGCGCCATCGGTGTGGTAATCGGACACGAAATGACACACGGTTTCGACGATGAAGGTCGTAAATATGATAAAGTTGGTAATCTTACCGACTGGTGGACAGCTGAAGATTCAAAACTTTTCGATGCACGGACAAAGGTATTGGTCGATCAGTTTAATAGTTTCGTTGTGCTTGATTCCATTCATGCTGATGGCAAATTGAGCCTGGGCGAAAACATTGCAGATTTTGGAGGTTTAAATATCTCTTACCAGGCATTTAAACTTGCCAATAAAGAAACACAGAAAATAGATGGTTTCACACCCGATCAGCGGTTCTACCTCGCCTATGCACACGTATGGGCGCAGAATATCCGCGATAAGGAAATCCTTCGCCGGACGAAAGAAGATCCGCATGCACTGGGAAATTTGCGCGTGATCGGCCCATTGAAAAACATCCCTGAGTTTTATGCAGCTTTCGATATAAAGCCAGGACAACCGATGTACCTCGATGAGGCAAATCGCGCCAGGATTTGGTAAGTAATTACAGATAAACAAAATAGAGCCGGATCTTTTGTGATCCGGCTTTTTGTGAACGACACGGGGGGGGGGGGGTAAATAAATTAAGTGCTATATGACTTAATTTCACCTTTGATACCTCAAATCAAAAAATCATTGTCAATCTTACACTTCTTATTGCAATGAAAGAAATGAAAAAACAACCTTCAAGAAGCGAG
>Ga0209724_1000422_pt1 | contig 41179 bp, 37 predicted proteins | sample grotaG_FD_184143 | JGI IMG/M metagenome (GOLD analysis project Ga0209724, IMG submission 184143) | Glacier valley bacterial and archeal communities from Borup Fiord, Nunavut, Canada, to study Microbial Dark Matter (Phase II) -... | ecosystem: Environmental > Aquatic > Freshwater > Ice > Glacier ... | reverse complement strand
TCATCCCAATCAGGAAAAGCAGGGTCGGTTTGCCTGATATTTCGGGCGAATAGCTCAGATAATGCAGTTTGCCCCCGCCCCTTCGATGAAAAAATCTTCCATATCGCTCATCTCACCAGATTTTCAGCAATATAATCAATTACGAAAGTAACGAATCTTAACGTTTCGGGGTAGGTTTCCTCAATATCCATTACTGTATTTCGCCACTCTGCGCGCCATCTGAGAGCTTTGCTGATAAGGGTGGCATACTCTGGGAATTGTTGCTGAGTCCATAAGGCCGCTTGTTTTTTTGAAACCTGTTCCCCATTTGTACAACTATAAAGTATCCGGCAGATTGTCAGGATGGCATACGCCTGGGATGGTCGGGAAGATTTTGAGTGGGTTATATATTCGCGCCAGTCTTCAGCACTTTTATGAACAACCTCAAGGTATTCCTTTTTTGAAATTGGGGTGATGATTGTTTGAGGGGCAGGCCCATAAAGAGCTATTCCTTTTTCCTGAACCACATAGAAATTTAGCAGCCAACCGCTATCAGTCTCTTTGAAATGGAATGGTTCGCCTGGACTCCTGACCGCAATCGAGCTATTTTGAGTTTTAAAAGTTCGCAAAGCTTCGGTGGATAGGTAAGCTATTTCGAGGCGTTGTTCCCATTCTTGATAATTTTTTAGCACTTCATCCTGTAAATTATTAAGTTGGGTAAATTCTTCTTGAGTAATATCTCCATCCGTAGCCGCTATTAAATCAATATCGCTGGCAACAAAGTCAAAGTCTCCCCAAACCAACGAACCATAGAGATACAATCCCACCAGTTTATCCGCGAGTGCGCCCCGTATTTGATTTAATAACAAATCAAGGAAGTTATTGATGTCGTTATATGGAGTTGGCTTCATTTCTTACTCACCCCGCCGGAAAATAAGCCAGAAGGGGTTGGGAATATTAAAAGTCAGACCCCGCAGTAAAAAGTAAGCACAGCTTATCCCCACCACTACGCCAATACTCCCTGCCAGGAAAAACTTCTGACTCAGATTTACCGCCGTAAATAATACCAGATTCATCATAAAAAGCAGGGGTGGAATAAAAGTATAGCGCAAAGTTTGAGGTTCGAGGCTGAGTTTAGTATGCGCGACCCCAGTGATACGGCTCAAAATAGTTATCATAACAAAAGCGGTGACCACCCAGGCCACAAAGTTGGTCAGGGGCACGCCATAATACCCGCTCATAAAGCCATCCGACCATAACCAGTAGCCCTGCACATGAAAAGCTACTGGCTCCATCAACAAATCACTTATCAGGATAAGGAACACCGTTAAACCGATAATTCGGGCGGGCGAAGCATCCGGCTTTACACGCGCCAGTATCAGACGGGCGGTATAAAACGAGGCCAGCACAATCATTAACCAGGCGAACATTATGCCTAGCGGGACAGTCCCTAATTTGGGTTGAAGTAAATCGGTATATTTATAATTCCCAAAGGGAAAGCCAGTAGTTTCGCCTAGCGACTCAACCACAAAGCCAAGTCCTAATACGGCTAACCCACCCAGCAGCCCCCGTTGTAGACCATAGTTAGCAACAACCCAGGTGAGCGCGACCAGGCCCTCCACAATCAGCATCAAGGTCGCCATCCATTCCTGACCGGGCGGCACTTGATTGGTAACAAGTAAAAAAAGAGCCGAAGGGAAAATGTAACAGTGGATACTAAAAGTCGTGAGTAATAAAACTCTTATCGCCCGCTGAAGCTGCATGACTATTTAATTTTCTTTCTATTCGCCCGGTGCTAACCGGGGCTATGACAGCAGGGGTAGAACAACCCGTTAAGCGGTTGTCGGTCATCGGTTGTCAGTTAAAATACAACCGTTTTTACAACCCTTGAAGTAACCTGCTCAGTCCAACCATTCTAGTTGGAGCTAACGGGAAGGAGTGAATCTACCCCTGCTGTATTATCACGGAGCTAAACCAGGGCTGGTTCTCGTATCTCCGCAATGTAAGGTACGGTTTGGGGGCCCTGCGGCAGAACACAAACGGTTGCGTCCGGCCCATAAATGCCCTTGAGCATTTCGACAGTTTCGGCAATATCGTGACAAGGTTCGAGCATCGCGTCCCGAATCTGCTGGTCGCTCAGGAAATCGCTCTTGACAAAAACCCGCGCTTTAAGCTGCACCTGCGCTTGCATCTGAGCTTCCCACTGGTCGAACATCTCAAAACCAGGGGAATTAATTAGCTCCAGCAGGCTTTTAGGGTCAGGCCGCATCTTCAAAATGTCCTTGAAATTGCCATGTTCGGGGATACCATCCCGGCACTCGCTGGCGGCAATAATTGCCCCACCCGGCTTTACCACCAGGGCGGCGGCAGTCATGCCCTTCACCGCCTGATAAAGATTCTGGTCTAAAGGGTAGCCGCTATTGGTAGTGATAACAATATCAAAAGCAGCCGGAACGGCCCGCATCGCCGTCTCACGCACAAATTCACAGCCCAGCTTGTGACTTTCCCAGACATCCCCGGCAAAAACGTTGGTAATAGCATGCTCTTTGTTCAGGGTGACGTTAATGCTGAAATCGCTACCCGCCATCGCCGCTATCTCGCGAATTTCGTCATGAATCGGGTTGCCGTAGGTAATACCCCAGGTCGCTTTAGGGCTGCCCACCATCGTTGCCCCGTGCGCGTGCATCACCGTTTGAAGACCTGCCACTCCCGGACAGACCATTTTAGGGCCACCACTAAACCCGGCAAAAAAATGGGGTTCAATAAAGCCCGTCAAAATTTTAACGTCCGCTTTTAAGTATTCGGTGGCAATCCAGGCTTCCGCGCCAAAGCTACTAAGTCCCAGATGAGTCAGCGTGCCTCGGTCATGCCCGTTGTGATTGATTACCCGATAGTTTTCAGCAATATCTGTGCCCAGCATTTCGGCTAACTCAGCCTGACTGTTAGGGCGGTGCGTCCCGGTGGCGTTGATAAGGGTAATATTAGACCGTTTTGCACCTGTTGCCTCAATTTCCTCCAACAAAACAGGCAATACCCGATTGTTGGGCATAGGTCGGGTAATATCACAAAATACAATCACAATGGTTGTATGCGGCCCCACCAGCTCGCGCAAAGGGGGCGAAGCCACAGGGTTACGCATTGCCGCTAACAGGGCGGCCTTTTCGTCCGGCACTCCCGCCATAAAGCGCGGTTCAATCACCGTAAGATTCTCCTCTGGCAACTCTACCACCAATCCATTCTTCCCATAGGCAAGCTCAATCTTCATTTTGTTCATAGTCCTTTGTATCATCCTCTCTGTTTGCATTTTTGCTAAAAGTTGGGGATTGTTTGCCCTATTATACTGATTAATCATGAGCTTGCGGTGGACATTATATATAAGTTCCGTAATACTTTTGGTAATGTCGAAATGTTATTATACCCCTATCTATTCTGGGGTTATTTTCTCTAAAAATTGGGTAAGGGACACACATATGCTAATAAGATTATTGCAAAGGTTGCGGTGGTCATTGCGTTACAAAGTAGGGGTAGCTTTTTTGCTGATTCTACTTTGTTTTATTGGTAATGGTCTTATTTCCGGCTGGTTAATAAGGAACATGAATGGGGCGGCGGAACTCCAACGTCAGGCAGGTAACCATGTCCAGCGGGTTCAGTTTCTGGATTTAACTTTTCAAAACCAGATTGATACATATGCCCTTGCGGTTGTTTCCAGCAGCGACCGGGTGCGAAATGATTACCAACAATAAAGCCACCCCGCCGCAAGCGACGGGGTATTTAGCCAATTTTTGACCAAACGATACTTTCTCCAATAAGGTTGCGCCGCAAGCGGCGGGGAATGTATCCCTTAGAGATTCAATTGCTAACCAGCTAATCCTCTGGTATAACGACGACGATACCCCCGCCGAACACGCCTTTGAAAATACCTTCAGCAAAGCCTACGCTACCGCTAATCGCATCCTGGCTGAAATTGAGCAATTATTAAATAAACAGGATTTTAGGGGCGCAACCCAAAAATATCAGCAGTCTACCCCTATTTTTAATTCGGTAAGTGGCATGATTGCAACGCGCCAGAGTGAGGTTAAGGCTGAAGGCGAGGAGAGTAATAAAGTTATTCAGGATAGCACCACGCTTTCTTTTATCGTTATTGGTGGTATGACTGTTTTTAGTATTTTGCTGGTAGTTTTAATCCTCTGGCTTAACGAGTCGGTTGTTATTCGACCCTTGAATAAATTACGCAAGGGGCTGGAAAATATTGCGGCGGGTGATTTTGAGCAGCAACTTGAGATTCCTAACCGGGATGAGATTGGCAAGTTAGCGGCAAGTTTCACTACGGCCCTCGGCTATTTGCGCCAGATGGTGCGCGGTGTAAGGATTGGCGAACAACTCCAATCGGTCACAGGGCAACTGTCCAGCGTTAGTAACCAGCAAAGAACCGGGGCAACTGAGCAGGTTTCGGCCCTGATGCAGGTTTTAGCCTCAACCCAGGAGCTCGAAAGAACCGCCGCCCAAATAGCCGAGAGTGCCGCCCAGGTCGCCGAGCTTTCTAATGATACCCTGGAGGAGATTGGTCGGGTTGAGCAGGTCGGTCAGATTAATCAGCAACGCACCCAAAAAATGGCAGTGGCGGTCAGTAGCACCTTGAGCGGGGTTGAGCAGGTCGGGCAACAGGTCGAGGAATTCAGCCAGTTGATGGGTGACTTGGGTAAACGCACCGATAAGATTGAGAAAGTGGTGGAATTGCTGGGTTCTATCGCCGATGAAGTCCATCTGTTGGCTCTGAATGCTTCAATTGAAGCCGCCGGGGCTGGGCAATATGGTGACCGCTTCCGGGTGGTAGCTCAACAAATCAAGCAATTGGCTAAACGGGCTAATCAGGCGACTACGGAGGCGAACGTCTTGATTCGGGATGTGCAGGGCAGTTGTAGAGATGCAACAATAAAGGTAGACGATGGATTAGTGGTAGTTTCCAAGGTTGTAACGTCGAGTGGCGAATTGGGGCAAGCCTTAGAGGAGTTAGAATTAGGTAGCCAACAAGTCAGTCTGGCCTTTAACGAGGTCAGGCAAATATCCAATAAATTAAACAACGAGGCTGAAGGAATCAAACAGGCCACCGCTCAACAGCGCGTTTCCAGCACCCAGGTAATCGGGGCGGTTAATCTGGTGGAGGGAGTAGCCCAACAAAACGTCACCGCCGCCCAACAGGTGGTCAGTAGCACTTCCGGCCTGGAAAATTTGACCCACCAACTAAACGAGGTATTACGACAGGTCAAGTTAGCGGCCTGAGAAACGGTTGTCGGTTGTCAGTTGTCGGTTGTCGGAAAATTCGTAGGGGCGGTTCGTGAACCGCCCGAATTCTATAATAAATTGTAGGGGCAGGTCCCCATGCTTGCCCTGCGGTCAATATGTAGAGGCATGGTTTGCAACCCGCCCGCCATCAAGAATTATTCACAAGCATAGACAGTATGAACAGGAATTTCGTAGGGTTCTAAAGGTAGTAGTGACCCTGTGCCCTGTACTCAGGGTATTAATCGCTTCTTCGCTCTACTAATAAAGAAAAGACTAAAGTCTTTACTACCTAAATCCCCTTCAAAATATAAATCCTTTTGCAGAGGGCAGGCACGGGGACCTGCCCCTACCTTTATTTTGATGAAGGGCGGGGAGACCCCGACCCTACGAAATTCCCTTTCCGACCACCAACAACCGTTTTAATCGCCAACCCCCGCCATCAGCGAAGAAACCCGTTGTCTGGCCCGTCTTACCTGACCCATCGTTGATAGGCTAGGGAATAGCCGGGTTTTCGGGCGAATTATCTGCCGTTGCGGAATAGTCGAAATCGCGGCCACTTTCTCAGGCTGAGGTCTATCTTCCAGTAAAGGCAGATAGTTCTTATAACCTAGCAAAGAGGCCATCGTTGCCAGACTCTGGGTTGGGGCAGTGCAACGATATTCGTAGCCAACCCCGTTGGGCGCGGTCTCAATAACCAACTCCGAAGGCTCTGGCAGGAGGCAGTGATGCACCCCACCGATACCAGAAAGCATATCCTGATAAGCCCCCGTCATAAACACCCCGATAGTCAGTTCCTCGCCGGGATAAAGCTCCGGCAGGATTACCGCATCGTCTTCCTCACCCGACCGGTAAACATCATCCGAGTCACAGGTCATACCACTTAACCAGGCTTTACGTACCGGGCGGTCAAAGCCGCTCAGGGGCAAAATAATAAACTGCTGTTTCAAAGCCCAGGTGTCCGGCAGACTGGACATCAGCGAGCCGTTGATAACATACCAGCTAGTATCGGCTTTGTGGGAAGGTTTCGCCAACTCCACCTTGTAAATATCAAAGCCATAAGCCGCCGCCGTATACCGCCCGAACTCGCCGACAATCTCAGGATGTGACACGCCATATTCGACGCAAAGGGTCATAATCCCGGCGGTTAGTTCGTTAGCAAACGCCTGATAGTCGAAGTTGAAATCCAGGCTATAGGGCACGGGCATCCCGCCACCAAAGTTAAAAGCCCGCATGCTGGGGTAAAGCTGCTTTAGCTGGCAATATTGCCGGAAGCTCAGCAACAGGGCTTTGACCCAATCCTCACGGGCGGTGCATTGGGTGTCAATCATGGCGTGGAACATCACGGGGGTCAGGTTGGGCGTGTGGTTGATAAGTTCGGCTATCCGCAAAACCTCATCATGGGCAATCCCAAAGCGACTGGTGACTCGCGAAAAATCGCCATCGGGCAGAATACTTTTGTCTACCCGTAGCCGAATCCCCACCTCAAAGTTCAGACCCGTCCGGGCAAACGAGGCTATTTCCACTTCCGACTCAATAATTGGGATAATCTTTTCAAAGCCTTCGCGCTTTAGCTGAACAATGTTCTTGATATAATCAGCAGTTTTGAAGCCATTGCACAAAATAACTTTGTCAGAGGTCAGGTTGCCAGCCTTCCAGTGCAAACGGGCCATCGAAATGTCCATTGGCGAACTGGTCTCGTAGTTTGCGCCGGAGCGTAGGGCGGTACGGATCAAATCCTCGTATTGAGCGGCTTTGCTGGCATAACAATAGGTAAAGCTGCCTTTATAATTCAGTTTACCGTAAGCTTGGGCAAAGTAGCCCTGCATTTTATGAACTTGTTGAGTAATAATCGGGTTGAAACCAACTTCAAGTGGTGTGCCCCAGTTTTGGGCAAGTTGGCTAAGGTCAATGTCCTGGAAAAACAGGCGGTTATTTTCGATGTGAAGGAAACTATTTAACTGATTATCGTTAGTCCCGAAACGGCTACGTAGATGGTCGTAGTAGTTCTTGGGGGTGTTGGTCATTCTTTAAAATACCTCTTTCATTGCACACTTCCGCTAACCGGCAGTGGTAGAAGGATGTCGGTTGACTGTAATATAAAATTGGATACCTTTGCGGTTGGACTTCGTAATTTCTAAACTGAAGTCCTGAGTTTGGTTCACTAACATATAGACTCCTTCGGAGTTGTATTCGCCCCAACCTGGCGGCATTTCAGAAACAATATTAAATGCCGAGGGTGGCCCAGAACGGGCGAAGTGGATTCGATTACTAGAGACACAGATTGCCAGCCTCCCAATTATCCAGATTTGGGCTACCCATGTCTGAGCTTTATTTTCAAGCATTGAATTTTAGCATATTTGTGTCCCTAGCACAAGATTTTTTGACCTAATTTTGCCTCAATTACGTTAGTGTCACAAAATTGATATAATAAAAGAATTATGGGAAGGAGACGGGGGATGGGGGATGGGGAAATCCAACAATCTTTGACTTTCGACCTTCGACTTTTGACCAACAATCAACAACTAAAAACTAACAATGATAGGGCATTGATGAACAATATAATTAACGAACCGTATTTACCGTTTTTCTTTTATGGCACACTGAGGCCACGCGACTATAACTATCTAATCCATGTGGAGGGGCGCACCCTGACCGAAGAAGCGGGCTACACTCTGGCGGGGTTTGAACTTTACGACCAGGGCCACTACCCACTTGGTCGAGAAAGTGCCGACCAAAGCAGGGTGGTAGTGGGCGACTTGATTGCTATACCATTGGAGATTTACCCCGAAATTCTGGCGGATATTGACGAGCTTGAAACTTATAAGCCCGGCAGAGCTGAGAACTATTACACTCGCCAAACCCGCGAAGTGACTGGGCCGGACGGTCAGAAACAACCAGCCTGGGTTTATATCGTGACCGAAGAATACTTTGCACTGCTAAAAAGCACCCTCACTCTTATCGCAAATGGCGACTGGCTAGTTTGGAAAGCTAAGAAATTATAGACACTGTGTAGTCAAACATAGAAATATCATAGAACTACCCCTCATCCCAGCCTTCTCCCCTCCGAGGGGAGAAGGAGTAATGCGCTCCCCCTTCTCAACCAATAACTAACAAACGCCTAGTTGCGACCCTGCCAAAAAAGCCCTATACTGAAAGGGCCATTTAGGAGAATGGACAGAATTGACTGGTCTGCCATAGTTCTAGCCAACGTTAACCCACAATTTAGCTATTTTTACTGCTGCCTTAGTCAATTCTGCGAGGATGGTGCATGGGACGCACCGTTATTTATGGAAGGAGTCAGTCATGATGTTACGGACTGCTGCTGAAAAAATCGTGCGGGAAGCCGCCGAAAAAATGGGCGTGCTGGCGGCGGTTGACCCTGAAATTTACGAGGCTATCGTAAAGGAACAGGGCCGCCAAAAAGACAAAATTGAGCTTATCGCCAGCGAAAACTATACCAGTGAGGCGGTGTTGGAAGCGCAGGGTTCGGTTCTGACCAACAAATACGCCGAGGGTTATCCTGGCAAACGTTATTACGCTGGTTGCGAGTATGTGGATATTGCCGAGTCACTGGCGATTGAACGGGCCAAGCAGCTTTTTGGGGCGGCCTGGGCCAATGTGCAACCCCATAGCGGGGCGCAAGCGAATATGGCGGTCTACTTCGCCCTGATTCAGCCCGGCGATACGGTGTTGGGGATGAGTCTGGCGCACGGCGGTCACTTGACGCACGGCGACCCGGTTAACTTTAGCGGTAAGCTTTACAACTTCGTCTCTTACGGCGTGGATAAAGAAACCGAGTTAATTGATTATGATGAGCTTGCTCGTGCCGCCCAGGAACACAAACCCAAGCTGATTACTGCCGGAGCGAGTGCCTATTCCCGGTTTATAGATTTCGCCCGCTTCCGGGAAATTGCCGATAGCGTAGGGGCTTATCTCTTTGTGGATATGGCTCATATCGCGGGTTTGGTAGCGGCGGGGGTGCATCCAAGTCCAGTACCGCACGCCCATGTAGTCACTACTACTACCCATAAAACCTTGCGTGGCCCGCGTGGTGGCCTGATTCTCTCCAACGACCTGGAACTGGGCAAAGCTTTCGATAAGAGTCTGTTCCCCGGCGTGCAGGGTGGCCCGTTGATGCACGTAATCGCGGCTAAGGCGGTGTCCTTCAAGGAAGCCTTACGACCAGAGTTCAAGCTTTATGCCGAGAATATTGTGACTAACGCCAAAAAGCTGGCAGCAACCTTGCAGGCGGAGGGTTTGCGGATTGTTAGTGGTGGCACTGATAACCACCTGATGCTGGTGGATATGACCCCGGCTAATACTACGGGCAAAATCGCCCAACTAGCTCTGGACGAGGTTAACATAACTACCAACAAAAACCGTATTCCTTACGACCCTAAATCGGCTTTCGTGACCAGTGGGGTGCGGCTGGGGACACCCGCCACTACCACGCGCGGAATGGGCGAGGCCGAGATGGTCGAAATCGGCAACCTGATTGCCCTGATTATTAAAAACCTGGGCAATGAAACGGTTTACCAGGAAGTGCGGCAACGGGTGGCGAAGTTGGTCGCGCCTTTCCCTGTTCCCGGTATTGCCTGAGCAGTGGTCAGTTGTCGGTAAAAAATTCACGCTAAAGGCAAAATCTTTTACGAATGTTCAATGACAGACTGCATAGAGTTAAGAAGAGTCGGGAAATCCGGCTCTTTTTTGCAAGCAGGTTTTAGGTTTTAGGCGTTAGGTGCTGAAATCGAAAGTTAAAAGCAGGGGATTTAAAAGTAGTAGTGACTTTAGTCGCTTCCTAATGAAGCCGATATGCTATTTGTTAAGCATTTTACCAACAGGATATCTGAAATGTTTTTGTTATTTCGGATTCTCTGTAGTGAGTAATTTGTGCCAAAGTAGTTCAAATATTTGAAGAAGCGACTAAAGTCACTACTACCATTAAAATATTTTCTGTGTTTCCTCTGCGGTGAAACTTAACTGGTTTTTGACTTTTCCTAACATCTAACGCCTAAAACCTAATACCTAAAGCCTAGAAGGAGAGGGAAATGGAAGAAGTTTACGTTTCAAATCACCCGCTAATACAACATAAATTAGGCATCCTACGGGATGTTAACACCGAACCCAAACGTTTCCGCGAGGTAGTTGATGAGATTACAGTGCTGCTGGCTTACGAGGCTACCCAGGATGTAACCACCCGCCCTATAACTGTTACAACCCCGATGGGTGAGGCCCAAGCTCAGGAAATTGCCGTCAAAATTGGGCTAGTGCCAATATTACGTAGCGGGATTGGGATGGTGCGGGCGATGCTGGATTTGCTGCCGAGTGCCCAGGTCTGGCATATTGGCCTCTACCGCGACCACGATACCCTGCAACCCGTCCAGTATTATAACAAACTGCCCGCTCACTCTGCTACCGAGATTTGTGTGGTGTTAGACCCAATGTTGGCGACGGGTGGCTCGGCGGTCGCTACAATTTCGATTTTGAAAGAGTGGGGGGCAAAACAGATTAAATTTATGGGGTTGATTGCCGCGCCGGAAGGGGTCAAGGCTCTCCGTGCCGCCCACCCCGATGTGCCGATTTATCTCGCGGCGTTGGATAGCCACTTGAACGAAATCGGTTATATTGTGCCAGGTTTGGGGGACGCGGGCGACCGTCAGTTCGGTACAATGTAGCCCGCCCAATATGCTATAATAATTTTATGACGATAGATAAAGTCTGGGCCGACACCCTAATTCTGACTGTGGCGGGTTGTTCCGCCTTTCTAATTTCTTTCTTGTTGACCCCATTTATCCGCGATTCAGCTATTAAACGGGGTTGGGTAGTTGGGCCCGCCCCCCGCCGTGTCCACAAAATCCCCACCCCACGTATCGGTGGTCTGGCAATTTATCTGGCCTTCGTAGTCGCCATATTAATCGGCATTGGGGTCAGCTTTATCCTGACTGCTTTGGGTCTGCTTAAAGGCGTTTTCTGGCTAGGCGAGGATTTATGGCGAATAGTGTTACTGTTGATTGGCTCAGTGCCGATTGCGATTGTCAGCACTATTGATGATATAAAAGAACTCCCAGCCCTGCCCCGCCTGATAACTCACTTTATTTCAGCCTCGATTGTGGTCATTCCCCAGCTACTTTTTTATTCCAAAGGCCGCCCTGGGGTGGTGGTAGATGTAATCAACAGCCCCTTTGGTGGCTCAATCCGCCTGATAGACTGGCCTATTATCGCCTTCCTGTTTACAGTTTTCTGGATTGTGGGCATGATGAATACTATCAACTGGATTGATGGGCTGGACGGGCTGGCGGGGGGTATCGTTTGTATCGCCGCGATAATTCTGTTCCTGGAAAATATACTGAGCGGGCGCAACGCCGAGCAGGGCTGGCAGTGGCAATTTACCAGTAGCCTGATTGCGCTGGTTTTGGCGGCTTCGGTGGCTGGTTTCCTACCTTTTAACTGGAATCCAGCCTCTATTTTTATGGGCGATAGCGGGGCGATGTTTCTGGGCTATGCCCTGGCGGTGCTTTCGATTATAGACGGGGCAAAACTGGCAACCGTATTACTCATTGTGGGTTTGCCAGTGCTGGACGCGGGTTTTGTGGTGCTTTACCGCCTTTATCAGCGACGCAACGCGGGGGCTGCCGACAAAAGCCATATTCACCATCGCTTGTTGGAATTGGGCTATACCCAACGTCAGATTGTGATTTTCTTCTATCTTCTCACCATCATCTTTGGGGTGGTGGGCGTGCTACCGATTACCCAGGCTTCCTGGATAAAGTTCCTCGCACTGGTGGTATTGGTTATCCTCTTAATTCCTCTAATAATCTATAGCGTTTACTATAAGGGCAAACGTAACAAATCTACTCCTAATGATTTAAAACCCAAAATCTAAAATAAATAATGTTGAAGTGGGCGGAGGCTTAGCATCAGAGCTTCGGGCTGGTTTATAAGAGGGTTGTGCCAAAGTTAAGTGCCTATCTCCCTGTAAAGTGGCCTTTCGTAAAAGTAAAGGATTCTATAGATAATTTATGGCTCAATCAAACTAACTGGAATGATACTTCCCACAAGTTTGCTATTAGGTTTTAGCCTTATGCCAGAGCGATTGTATTAACAAACCTTGACCACAATTAAAAAGAGGGATTGTTGGCACAAGAATTGCAATAAAGAATGTTGCCAGTGCAGTCGGCATTGGCCTAAAACTTCTAACAATTATAAGCAGGAGAATTCAACGATGAAAGATAGCAAGCAAGACCAGGCTGAAGGTAAAGCCAAAGAAGTTGTTGGTAAAGCCCAGGGTAAAGCGGGCGAAGTGCTTGGTGACGACGAAATGCAAGCCAAAGGCGAAACTAAAGCTACAGAGGGTAAGGCCCAAAACGCCGTGGGAAAAGTTAAGGATGCGGTTAAAGACGCAGCCGAGACCGTTAAAGAGAAAGTGGAAAATATCACCGGCCACGACCACGATCACCCTCACAAACACTAATAATATACGATTTCGGGCGGCCTACGGGTCGCCCTTTTTTAATACCTTCCAGGATTGCCATAAGAAGCTATTTGCCCTAAAATGTTCAGGCAAGTGTAACATTGTCGCGAGTTGCTAGATAGGTCTTTGGTTTTGCCAATTGCATATTCACTAACTACCTACCAAAATTGAGAAAAATGGCTTTTATTTGGCAATGGTCACTTCAAAGGAAGATATTAACTATCTTTAGTTTGATTGCCCTTCTTTTAATCACGATTATAATCATTACCTTTGGGACGGTATTTAGCTACCGCGAAAAACGTGACCTTGTAACCCATACCAATCAAGTCCTGGATAAACTTGACGCTACTTCATCTGCTGTAAAGGATGCCGAAACGTGACAACGGGGCTATCTACTCACCAATGATACCCAATATCTGGAACCGTATAATGCGGCCCTCGTTGCCCTACCCCTATACCTTAACAGTTTACGCGACTTAACCTCAGACAACCCTAATCAACAACGGCGGGTGGCGACGCTCTCAACCCTTGTAAATAATAAATTAGCTGAACTCAAAGAAACCATAAATTTACGCCAAACTGTGAGTCTGCAAGCGGCTTTGCAACTGGTTCGTACCAACCAGGGTGAACAGACAATGGATAGCATTCGCCAGATAGTGGCGGCTATGAAGGACGAAGAAAACAATTTACTGCAAGAGCGCGTTAAAAGCCAGAATAATAATGATACTTATACCCTCTTGAGCGTTTCGGTTTTAGTTTTGTTCAATGCGGTTTTTTTTATCCTGATTTACTACCTGGTGGGGCGTGACCTTACACGACGACGGCAGGTAGAGACCGAAATTCTAGGTTTGAACGCCAGTCTTGAACAACGGGTGGTTGAGCGCACTAACGAACTTGCTACAACCAACCAGAGCCTTGAAAAAGAGGTAATTCTGCGGGAAGCAGTCTTAAACCGCCTGCGCCTGTTATCCAAAATAAGCACGATCCTGGCATCCTCTTTTAATTACGAGGAAATTTTGCAACAGGTCGCCAGCCATACCATTTTGTATCCTGGGGATTACTGTTTAATTGATATAGCCGATGACCTTGAAACCTCAGCCTTTCGGCGGGTAGCGATTGCCAATGCCGACCCACAAAAAGAGGCTCTCGCCCGAAAATTAGACCAACGCCACCCGCCAAATTGGACGGACTTAACCTTACTTGGTCAGGTTATTATTGGTGGCAGCCCGGTAGTTGATAATAACGCCTCTCCCGCCGAAACCCCCGAAACCGAGCAATTTCGGATATTTCAGCACTTTAACCCAAAATCGGCCATCAGTATGCCATTTAGAGTGCGGGATCGGCTGATTGGGGTGCTGTCCGTGATAAATAACGAAATGGAATATCGCTATAACCAGGAAGATATAACTCTGACTCAGGAAATCGCCCGCCGCTTAACGGTAGCTCTGGATAACGCCTACCTTTATAACCAGACTCAAAAAGACCTGGATACCCAGAAAGAGCTGGATTACTACAAAGATTTGTTTATGTCGGTTGCCAGCCACGAGTTGCGGACTCCTCTCACCTCGATTAAAGGTTATGCCCAAATCATGCAGCGGAATTTGCTGGCTCAGGCAAAACTGACCGATCAGGCCCCTACGGGTCAGGAGAAACTCTTACGCTCATTAGAGAATATTCTTTACCAATCGGAGCGCATGAACGATTTAGTGGATCAATTGCTGAATTTCACCCGGATTCAAAACCGCCAGCTAGAATTAACATATACACCCGACCTCAATTTAAACCAGTTGCTACAGCGTATTATCGAACAGCATCGGCAGAATCCCCGAAACCATCTTTTAACGCTAGAATTACCCGACCAAACCCTGCTAGGTACTTTTGATGCCGGGCGGCTTGAACAAGTTTTAGACAATCTGATTAACAACGCCCTGAAATATAGTTCCGCCGATACCACCGTGACGATTGGGTTAGAGCTTTCTAACCCGGTAGAGACCAACCAACCCGCCGAATTGATAATTTGGGTACGCGATGAAGGGTATGGCATAAGCGAAGAAGCTCAGGCCCATATCTTTGACCGTTTCTATCGAGTGCGTACCCGACAAACTGCCGGAGTAGAAGGTTTAGGTCTGGGTTTATATGTTAGTAACGAGATAATTCGGCAACACGGTGGACGAATGTGGCTGAATAGTCAGCCCGGAAAAGGTAGCACTTTTTACCTCAGTTTACCCCTTGTCCCTGCCTCAGAAACCTTTAAACAGTAACCCTTTAAGAGAGTAGTTATTCTGCACTAACCCCGCTTTTATAATGGCATACTTCTTGCTTTATTTAAGTGTTAGGAATTATCGAATAACTTTTTTTAGCGAAAGGGGATAACTTATGTTAGATAAACAAACCAAGAAGAGTATCCGCTTGTTCCGCAAACAGGCCGATAAAAAAATTCATAATTGGCAAAAACAGGCCAACAAACTGGTAGACCAACTTGAGCCAGAGAAGAAGTATAACGCCGTAGCCCAGCAGGTTGAGAAAATACCGGGCTTGGTCAGCGATTTCGTAAATCAGCTTGAGGCGGAAAAGAAATTTAAAGAAGTGTCCAAGCAAGCCGAGAAAATTCCGGGAGCAGTTAGCGATTTCGTGAACCAACTTGAACCAGAGAAGAAGTATAACGCCGTTGCTCATCAGGTGGAGAAAATTCCAGGTAAAGTCTCAGACTTTGTGAGCCAGCTTGAGCCTGAAAAGAAGTACAACGCTGTAGCGCAACAGGTTGAAAAAATACCAGGGTTAGTTAGCGGGTTTGTTGATCAGCTTGAGCCGGAGAAGAAATACAAGGAAGCAGCCAAACAGGCTGAGAAAGTATCAGCTAAGGTCTCAGACTTTGTAGACCACCTTGAGCCTGACAAGAAGTATAAGGAAGCATCCAAGCAGGTCGAGAAGGTATCAGGTAAGGTCTCTGATTTTGTAGACCAACTTGAGCCTGACAGGAAGCTGACACAGGTAAAAGACCAGCTAAGTAAAATGACCGAAAAAACTATGGCTGAGGGCAAGGTAGCCAAGAAGTCGGCAGAGGATAAATTGTCGCCGGAAGCCGCTAAACAATTGAAAGAGTTTGGCGAACAAGCGGTACGGATTACCGGGAAGTACGAGAAATCCCCGAAGAAGAAACACCCCATCCGCAACACGGTAGGCTTGGCGGCTCTAGGAACGGGGCTTTTGGCCTGGAACAATCAGCGTTTGTGGAAAAATGCGCCTACGCTTGAAAGCAAATTAGAAGGGCAAGGACAATATTTTATCTCGCGCTGGGGCCGGGTCTATTATAAAGAGGCTGGAAGCCCTGAGAATCCGCCGATTGTGCTGGTGCATGGTGTAGGAGCGGGCGCAACCAGCTACGAATGGCGCAAGAACTTTGAAGCCCTGTCCCATGATTTCCACGTTTATGCCTATGACCTGCTGGGTTTTGGCAAAAGCGAGCGTTCGGCGACAGTTTCCTATACTGCCGAGCTATATATTGACCTGCTGAGTGATTTTCTGCGGGAAGTAGTGAAACGACCTGCGGGTCTGGTGGCTGCTTCGCTGGCGGGTGGGCATGCTATTCAGGTAGCCAACCGTTTCCCCGAACTGGTGAACGCGCTAGTATTGTTACAGCCAGCCGGGAACAACAGCAGTGCCGAGATTGCTGGTCCTAACGTAACAGGCAGCTTTAGTTATCCTATCTTGCGGTTGCCAATATTGGGTCAAGGACTATTTAGCTTTGTAGCCTCACGCTTTAACATTCGTTCGTTTATGAATAGCCAGCTTTATTATGATAAGAAGCAGGTTACTTACGAGCTTGTGGAGCAATATTACATTGCGGCCCACCAAAAGGGTGCCGAATTCGCTCCCTTAGCCTTTTTCGCGGGCAAACTTAATGCGGAGATTGGTACGGCCTTTGGCAATTTGCGGCAACCTGTACTCCTAATCTGGGGTCGTCAATCGAAGATTACCCCATTAGAACAGGCTTACAAACTGCAACAACAATTGCCAGGGGCAGAGCTGAAAGTGCTGGAAGATACCAAGTTGGCCTGTAATGACGAAAAGGCTGACCAATTCAACCAACTTGTCACTGAGTTTCTGAGCAAAGGTAGCCCGGAAATTGACAACCGTTCATTTTTGACGGACATTTCAGCAGCACGCGGTTAATACACTGTCCAATAACAAGCTAAACACAGGTTGGGATTTTTATTCCAACCTTTTTTATATCCTTTATACTTTTTCCTCCGGTTCAAGTTGTGTTAAAATAATAGGAACTTAATTCCTGCTATTCTATTTAACTGGAGGCAATCTCAAGGTGAGCGACGCAAAAAAACATATTCTTATTGCAGATGATGAAGCCGATATTCTTGATCTGCTAGACGAACTTTTTGTAGAAGCGGGTTATCAAGTTAGCCGAGCAGTAAATGGTGTCGAAGTATTGGCCCAGATCCAGAAAAATAAAAATACCCTGAATGCCGTTTTGATGGATATTCGGATGCCTGATACCGACGGGCTGGCCGTATTAAAACAGCTTCAAGGCGACCCTAACGAAGTGCCAATTATTGTAATGACCGCCTATGGTAGTGGTAGTATCGCCATTCAGGCGATGCAGCATGGAGCCTTTGATTATATTACCAAGCCTTTTGACGATATAACAGCAGTCTTGCATAAAATCGAGCGTTTGATTGAGTATCACTCGCTGGCTAACCAGGTGAGTGAGCTTAAAACTAAAATCACCCAGGGCGAGAAAATCATTGGCAACAGTCCGGCTATGCTGAAAATTTACAAAAGTATCGGCAAAGTCGCCAATAGCGATGCCACCGTGCTAATTACGGGCGAGACCGGAACAGGCAAGGAATTAGCCGCCAATGTCATTCATTCTACCTCCCGTTACAGTCGTGGGCCGTTTGTGGCGGTAAACTGTGGAGCCTTGCCCGAAACCCTGATGGAAAGCGAGCTGTTTGGCTATGAGGCCGGAGCATTCACCGGGGCCGTCAAGCTACGCAAGGGCCGCTTTGAGATGGCTGATAAGGGCACTATCTTTCTGGACGAAGTGGGCGAGATGACTATGAGTACCCAGCGTAAGCTACTGCGGGTATTGCAAGAGCGCGTGGTAGACCGTCTGGGAGGTACGTTACCAGTCAAGATTGATGTGCGAGTTATCTCGGCTACAAATCGCAGCCTGGAAGAAGAAATTGAAAAGGGAAGTTTCCGCCCTGACCTGTTTTTCCGCCTTAATGTGGTTTCGATTCATATGCCGCCCCTTCGAGAGCGGAAAGAGGATATTCCGGCTTTGGTAGATTTCTTTCTGAACAAACATCGCTATAATCCCGGCACGCCTCCCACCCGTATTAGTAACGACGCTATTCAACAGTTAATTGCGTATGATTTTCCGGGGAACGTGCGCGAGCTGGAGAATATTATCCAACGGGCGGTAGTGGATGCGCGGGGTAGAACTATCACTGGGCAGAATTTGTCGCTGGGTAAGGACGAACGCGCCGCCCTTAGTACCAATATCCTTAATATTGACAAGCTGGTGAGAGACCGCACCTCACTAGAGGGGGCTACCTCTAATTTTGAGCGTCTGATGTTGCTGGAAGCCCTGCGTCAGAGTGATAATGATGAAGAAAGAGCCGCCGAATTGTTGGGTCTAAGCCTTCAGGATTTACGTCAACGCCTAGCGAAATATTCCTGATACGGTAATGATCTATAGGAGCAGGCTTTGTCCTACGATAATCATCGGACGACGGAGCGTCCTCCTACGATTCGACAATCCCACATAGGAGCAGGCTCTAAGAACTAACAACCAATAACCAACAACTATCTTAAAGTGCTAGGCAATATCCGCAACTGACCGCGATACTTGGCGACAGTACGGCGGGCGATTGATACATTATGTTTTTCGTCCAGAATCTGCACAATCTCCTGGTCTGTCAGCCGTGTGCCAGTGCCGCCCTGGTCAGAATTTTCAATCATTTCCTTGATCATATCTTTAACGTTCAAATTCTTCTGGAAGAAATTGGCAAAGGGGATAACCTTGCGATTGGGCAGCATCACATATTTCCCGGCGGTGGCCCGACTGACGGTTGACTCGTGTAATCCGATATAGCTCGCCAGCGTAGAGCGGGTTAGCGGCACTAAATCTCGTACCCCCTCGTGCAAAAACTCTCCCTGAATCTTTACCAGAGCCTCACTAATCTTCATAATCGTTTGACGACGCTGTTCAATATTGGACAGAAACAGCTTGGCTCGGTTAACGTATTGGCGAATATGCTCGCGCTCTGCTTCGCTCTCGGTTTGGGCCATTTCCTGAGACAATTGCCGATACATCGGGCTAATTCGTAAAAAGAAGCGTTTGGACTCCACCACTTCTACCTTGAATTCGCCATCTACAAAACTCATTATTACATCCGGCACTACCTGCTGCATCCCAGAACTAAAGCGTACTCCATTAATCTGCCCGGTCTGTCCTTGAGCGGGATAAGGATTTAGATTTTTTTTGATAAACTCACGGGCCTCTTTTACCTCATCAGTAGAAATACCCATTTGTTGGGCAATATAACCATATTTGCGTTCACCTAGCGCGCTAAAATATTTTTCGAGGATTACTTCTACATGAGCTGGATTTATCCCTTGCTCTTTCAAGAAACGCAATTGTAGTAACAAACATTCCTGGGGATTACGTGCGCCAACGCCGGGGGGGGCTACCTGCTGCAACTCTTCTAAAATATGGATTATTTGACTTTCAGCTTTGTCAAAAGTCTGAGCTACGGCCTCGGTGGTGATGCTTAGGTAGCCCTGCTCGTCCAGACTGCCTATCAGGAACTCGGCAATCGCAATTTCATCATTATCTAGGCTGATAGTGAGGTCAGCCAGCAGACGCTCGCTCAGGGGCATTTCCGCCGCCACCAGCGTCATCGGGTCGAATTCTTCTTCACCACCCCAATTATTATTTGACGGTTCGGAGTAATTGGCTTCATCCGAATAATTTCCAGCAAACCGATCATCATTACTATTGTCATAAGATTTGCTCTCTAGTCCGTCCGCTAAACAGCGTCGGCAGACCGCCCCTTTGAAAGAGCCGCCACAGGTCGGGCATAATTTTCGCTCATCCATTTCCAGGGCGGGGTTTGATTCCAATTCGTGTTGAATTTCTTTCTGCAATTCCTGGCTACTCAGGGCTAAAATCTGATTAACCGCAATCAGGCTTGGCGAAACCTTGTTTTGCTGCTCTAACCCCATATCCATTGAAAGTTCCACGCTGGTTTCTCTCCTTTATTACATTATTTTAAGATTATAGCCCGTTTCTGACTTTAATCCAAACGCTGGCATCAATATTGCTGTTATTGTGCAAGAAGTGTGCCAACACTGCCTCTTAAGTATAACCAAATACAAGCCAGCTAAATTACTCTTGACATAGGTTGTATATTATGTAAAGTAGATTTAGTGAGAAAGTCACTGAAATGAGTAATGCTGTGCACGCCGCGAGATTATTAAAGAGTTGATAGAAGTGAAGGAAGTCATAGAAAATATCAGGGTTTTAGAGTAATATTTGGTTGGTTAAACTTTATAATAATATGTCTTTATTTAAGAATTGAAAAATGGAAACTGTTCTAAACAAGACTAATTACATTTTAATAGTCGAGGATAATTACTGGATCGGTTCAATGGTGCTGGAGTTGTTGGAAACAGAGGGCTACACCGCCAAACATGTTGATACAGCCAACAAAGCTCTTAAGCTATTAAATCAGGAAAAAGCGGATTTAATCATCCTTGACATTGGATTACCCGATAAAAATGGTAATGAATTTCTGGAGGAACTTGCTCAAACTTACCCAAACCTGACTACCATTCCAGTGGTGGTAATTTCTGCTAATATGAGCAAACTCAAACCCTCATCTCAGATAAAAGCGGCTCTTGATAAGCCCTTTGACCTGGAAAAATTACTGACAGTAGTAGCCCAGAATCTTTAGTACCAAAAATAAGTTGAAAAAAATAAGGGCAACCTCGTGAGATCGCCCCTACCATATAGTTTTTGTTAAGAAGGTTTGCTACCGGGGTCTACCGCCGCCAGCAAATCCGAGAGGTCGTTGGCGTGTTCTTCCTCATCTTCCAGAATTCCTTCAAGCATTCGGCGAGTGGTGGGGTCAGCGTGACCAAAGAAATCTATCATCTTGCGATAAATTTCTATTACAGTCCGCTCAGCTATCAGGTCTTCTTTGATTAACTGCCGCAAAGGTACTTGAGGCCCGGTGCTACCATATTCGGTAGCGGCTCGAGTGTTAACCGTAGCCGGGTTAAAATCCGGGTCGCCCCCAAGCTGGTCAATCCGCTCGGCAATCAGCATAACATGCTCATATTCACTCTCAGCGTGTTCGGCAAATTCCGCCGCTACCTGGGGAAAATCAATACCCTTAGCGATTATCTGATGGTGGCGATAGCGCAACACACACAAAATTTCAGAAGCCAACGCTTCATTTAGCAAAGTATAGGTCTGTTCTAGGTCAAGCGTATAATCCTTGGTTACAGCCCCTTCCTCAAGAGACTGACGAGCATCTTTACGAACCTGCTCCACATCGTACAATTTATTCTTGGTTTCGGTTGCCACTTAACGTTCCTTTCTCTTGAATATAAGCATTCCATTAAAACATAATTAGATATAGCATAAAATATGCCAGCTCCACTAAAGTGCTAATAAGCCAATATGACTCCTTTAGAAACTACCTGCTGGAAGAACTAGGTTTTGCCACCCTGATTTTAACCTTTCGCTGTTGCCGCTCATAAAACTTCATCAAAGGCGTAACACTAATACCATGCACAATTATCGAAAGAGCTACCACCCAGAGCGTCAAGCCCGCCATTTGACGGGCTAGTCCAGGCTCAAGACCTTGTTCAATCGCATACATCAAATAATAAAGCGAACTAACGCCCCTGATGCCAAACCAGTCGGTTAAATAGCGTTGCACCGTCCGCGTAGAGGTTTTAATCAAACCAATTTCCACCGAAACAGGTCTGATTATAAAAAATAGAAGGGGCGCAAACCACAAAACCTCCAGCGGTAACGGCGTAGTAGCTAATATCCCGCCAATCAAAATTACCACTGCCACTTCCGCAATTCGCTCCAATTGCTCATTAAAACCCAAAATTGCCTGAGCCAAATAAGCTGGAGCGTGTTCCGGGTGAGTAGCAACCTCTACATCCTTGCCCACCTTAGCTATTTCCCGTAATTTTTCGTGGGGCTGGTCGCCCGCATTTTTTACTTCCACCTGACGCAGAGCCAAACCAGCCGCGAAAACCGCCAGAAAACCGTAAGCATGAATCAATACTGCCGCCCCATACGAAAGAGCCACTAGACCCAGCGTTAGAAATTCATCCAAGCCCACTGCCTCTTTATACTCACGCCGCAAAAAAACTACTAACCTTCCAATGAGCGAGCCCAGCAATGCTCCGGTCAATAAACCCGCCAAAATACCCCAAAGCACATCTATCGCCAGCCACTGCCAACCCCAATCCCCCAGGTTGTGCAACCCAAGTAAGCCCAGCCCCAACAACACAAATGGAAAGGCGGTACTATCATTCAGTCCAGCTTCCCCGGTCAAGCCAAACCTTAATCGGTCACGGTCAGTAGGGTCTTCAACTTGTACATCAGAGGCTAGGGCCGGGTCAGTAGGGGCCAAAATACCACCCAGCAGAACTGCCGCTCCAATTGGCAACTTCAGGAATAGTACCCCGACCAAAGTGATGAGGCCAACGGTAATTAACATCGAGCCAAAAGCCAGACGTACAGGTATCCACCAATGGTTACTATTCAGGGGTATCCGAATTTTTAAACCAACCGAAAAAAGGGCGATTAATACCGCTACCTCAGCAAGATGCTCCAACAAAGCCACATTTGCAAAAAGGTCAAGCTGTAATATGCCACTTCCGCTTACACTCAGGGCAAAACCTACCCCCAGGTAAACAAGTGCGGTGGTTAAGGGTAGCCGCTTGAGGATCGAGCCGCTCAAAGCCATTGTAATAAACACAGCCCCACCAATAATGCACCACCAGGTAAATGTCATCTTTCTACAAACCTTCCCAGCCACAGTGCTTATAACTAAAAGCCCGGCTACTTATTTTTAGCTGCCGGGCTTAGTTGAAATCACTTGGAATGAATTAAGAATCAGGATAGCTTGTGTAGACTTGATTGGCTACCTTAAGGCATCCAGACTGAAAATTCAGGGCTTACTTCCAGATGGATGAAACCAGTTCTTTGGTCTGGGAAGCGGCTTCTTTATTAACCGTTATGTCGTGATTTTCTCCGAGTTCACGTAACACCACACTTGGGACTAATTGCTGAATCTCCATTACAAAATCAGCATTATCCTTCATATTGCGAGCCGCCAAATCGGCAGTTTCCTTATCGTCCAAAGCCAGTGCTGTAACGTGCAACATCTGGTAAGAAATCAGGCTCAAATTCAGGGCCGTGAAGTCATCCCGCAAATCCTTGGAAGCTTCTTCCGAACGGAATTTATCAATTACGCCCGCCGCTACCCCGAATACTGCCGCTACACCCTCTTTTACCGGGCCATTAGCGGCTCCGCCCAACTGCTCCAGACGGGATTTTAATTGACTGATGTGATTTTCCAGAGTTCGAGCGTAGACCTCAAACTTCCCACTCACATCTTTCTCATCTTTATTCGCTTTAAGCTGCTTATCTATCACCTGAAAAATATGGCTTTCGAGCGACAACATATCACTCACATATTTCTGTAAAATAGTCTTAGCGTCTGCCATTTTTAACTCCTTCTAGATAACCTGGTTACTTTAGCTAACTTAATGGCTAAAGTTGTTTCCACAGGTTTAGAACTAATATCTCGATTAAGGTAAAAATTACCTTTGCTCCTTATACAAGCAAGTAGTGTGCCGGGAATGCCACAATTCGCTTGTATCAGCTATCTTTTAGCTCAAGAAACCTTAACAACTGGCTTTTCATTGTCCTGGTCAGAGCTGGCCTCATGAATTTCGCTTTGCAACCTTTGGAACTCGCTTTTAAAATATCCTAATTCTTTATCATCCAGATTTTCCAGGTCAATCATATTGTTTCTTGCACCATGGATTGCCCGAATCAGTTCATCCAGTTTAAGCTGGATAATTTTAGCATCACGGTTCTGGGTATTTTGTATTAGAAAAACCATTAAAAAGTTACGATAGTCGTACCAGTATTAATAACTAACTGCCAGGTATCGGAAAACCCAAAAAGCGGCCCGCTTATAGCCCTAATGACCTCTTTTGATTAGTACCCATCTAATGGCACAGTTCGTGCAGTAGTAATAACCGAAGTAAAAAGTAGCAGCACCAAAGTTGCCAAACGGCAAAAATATTTAGAGCAGAAGAATGGCTACTGTTCTTCTGTTGAACCAGCAATGAAAGGAGACCAAGCCTAATGAACCAGGCAAATACAACAGGATTAGAAAAGGCTCAAACCGTCATAGGGGTGTTTGAGCGGGAAGAAGATGTATCACGAGCCATCAACGATTTAAAGGTAGCGGGCTTTACTCCAGAGTCTATTTCACTGGTCAGCAAAGACCGCAACGTTCGCAGTGATATAGGTAATGGCGACAATAACGAAGCCGGACAGGGCGCATTAGCTGGCGCACTCGGCGGCGGCACTTTAGGGGCAGTTCTTGGCTGGTTGTTGGCTGGTGGCGCACTCTTAATCCCCGGTATTGGGCCAGTAGTTGCCGCCGGTGTTTTCGCGGCTACCGTTGGTGGCGCGTTAATTGGTGGCACTGTAGGCGCAATCGGTGGTGCATTAGCAGGTCTGGGCGTACCAGCCGAAGATGCCGCCGAATATGAAGGCCACGTTAAAGAAGGTCGCACTTTATTGACGGTCAGTGCTCCTACTGGTCAAATGGTACAATCCGCCTATGATGTTTTTGAGCGGAACGGCGCAACCTCTACCCGGCGTTATGACGGTGAAAACACCACTAAGGGTTCGCAAGTGGCAACTGGTACTGATACAGTGGCGGAAGACTCTGCTGAGCACTTTGGCTATAACGATAATCGTATCGCTTATACCGAAGGTCAGAATATGTCAGATACCAGCACCTTGCCCGAAACTGGCACGGGGATTAATCCGAACATAGGCCGAAACGACAACCCACCTTATACCGAAGAAGATGATTTGTCGACCAATCGCCCCGGCTATAATCCGCCTGCGCCGCGTATTTAACTCTGATATTGGGTGTAAATACCTTATAACAATTAAATAAACTTGGGCTGTTAACTTCAGGTTAGCAGCCCTTTTTAATGTCTGCGAATTAATATAGCCTTTAAACCAAGGGGCAAAAACTGAAATAACTACTTGGGTCTAGGTTGCAGGGGACTAATGAAGATTAATTATTAAATCCGTAATTAGCTTGGATTGGCCCAGCAATAAATCACCGGGCAAATTGGAGCACTAATATAGGGTTGCCTATACTTCCAACCAGCAGTAATCGTGGGGCGGGTTGACTCCCAGCACCGAGAATGGAAGTTCAGGACTACCAGCTTTTAAGAGGTATTCTTTTACGGCGGGTATGTGGTGATAGAAATAAGTAGCACAGCGTAAGGCACTGTAGAAAGAGCGGAAGTGTATTTTCATTTCCTGGGTGTGGGGTACTACTACGTATTTGAAGCCTTGTTGGGCCAGCCAGGGCAGGTCTTCTTGCCTGGGCCAAATTATTACAACCTTACCCTTTGGGCGGGTAACCCGAATAAGTTCAGCTAAACCCTGCTTGCCACCCTGCTCCGGCTCGGCAGTAAAAGCCGAACAGGATAATGCCAAATCCACGCTATTGTCGGACAGAGGTAAGCAATGGAATCGGCCTTGACGAATTGTTAAGCGGGTTGCTAACTTACGTTGGGTTAATTTACGGTTAAGTATATTTAAAAGGCCGCTGGAAGGTTCTATGGCATATACCTGCTTTGCCCCATAGCGTAAACACTCAAAGGAGGCCCGCCCGCTACCAGCCCCCGCATCCAGCACAATTTTACCTTCCAGGTCTGGTTTTAGCATCTGGAAAATACCAGGATGCAAGTTTTCCCCTTCGGTAAGGGTTTCGTATAACTCCGGCGTTTTCCAGTAGGTTAGCTCCCAGAACAGCCTATCCAGGATTCGCTGGCGGGCCGTCTCAACTTGCTGATAACTGGCGGAGTGAATTAATGTTTGATAAAACAATTTGACTTTTGGTGGGGATATGTTCCGCCATACACTATCAATTAAACTTTTGTCGGCGGATTTCAAGCTTAAAGCCAAATCAGTAACCTGCAAACTTGAGCCATCCTGGTTTAACAGAGTTTTCCAGGCATCGTCATCAAATATTGCAAGGTCACTGATTTGGAAAGGAACAAGTTTAGTTTCAGCTATAATTTTAGTGGTCTGTAACATTTCTCGCTCTCAAAATAAATTTAAGCTATGACAGCCGTTCCATCTCGTTTTTGGTCAGGTTAAGGTCTACCCGAACGTCGGTAGCGGTCTCAACATACTCCATCGGTACCACGTATTCATCTTTGAAGAAAAAGCCCTTTTCCACCAGAAAGCTATCAAGCTGACCATTCTCAGGGTTAAGGTTTACTTTCTTCACTTTACCAACGTTCCCGTCTCGAGCTTCAACCTGAGCCCCTTCCTTGATTATCAAGGAATTCTCTGGAACATTCATCTTTTCGGTGTAAGCCTGGTTAGCGGGGGCTTCGGCTAATCCCTGAGAAAAAGCCATCTGACCATTCATAGTATTGGCTACCGAAGCACTGTTAATGGCAGGATATAAGTAGCCAGTAGGAGCGGCGATAACCGTAGATTCATTTGCCATCGCGTAAGTACCATCTGTAGCTGAATACTCGCGCTCCCTGAAATTGGGCATATCCTTTAACTGTTCTTCAGTCAAACTCAAGTCAACAGTTTTACCATCGGGGGTTGTCTGTACCACCCACTTCTTATCAACCACGATTTGACGGTGTGCTAGTTCACCTGTTTCAATAATCAAGTGGGTCATTTGGTTATCCTGGGGATTGGCTACTAGATATTTAACAGTACCGAGAGCTTTATCATCCTGCCCCTTAACCTTTGCTCCTAGCTCTAATTGGTTAATCATACACACTTCTCCTTTAGCTTTACTAATTATCAAGTTAAAGCTTTCAAAAAATCTAAAAGCTATATTTGATATGATCGCATATAGTGTGCCACCAAATCTTGGATAATTTAAAATAATAGAGGGAACGCCATGCTCATTTTAGGCATTCCCTTGAAATAGTTAAGGAAAGATATGGGGAAAATAAGAGGTTTAGTAGGGTAACAAGCAAAGTGTTACCCACATTATTTAAAGGTTTTGTTCGATAGACGCTTTTGCAGCTTGTTCGGTAGTAGGGCTAAAAGGAAGACTAGAACGCGCTGCCACAGATTCCGCTTTCTCGCCCACCTTCGTACCAGTGGGATTACTATTATAGTTAACAGCCAACGGATAATCATGTAAGCTTAACTACGTACTCTTTGACCAGTAACCAAGCGATAGGCCCCGATTAGAATAATCGCGCCAACAACAGATACTAAAACAGACTCGATATTAAAACCAGTAACCAGGTCACGTCCAGTAATTAGGCCCATTACAAAACCACCAACGATAGCACCCAGAATACCGAGCACCAAATCGGCCAGTAAACCACCTGCGCCACTACTCATAATCATGTTGGCAATCCATCCTGCAATTAAACCTACTACAATCCATGCAATAATACTCATTAGACTTAATCTCCTTTTATACAACTTAGTTATCATCCCTACGATAGTCAGTTCACTTATCGTACTTCTCTTAAAAGCATATTCCGTACCAGCATTGACAACATTTCAGGAATTTGGATAAAAAGGGCATAATCGCTTATTCTGATTATGCCCTGAAAATGGCCTAATTATAGGGATTAGTTACTTCCTGACCACTACTACGGCCTGGGGTGTTATCCATTACTTTGCTACCCTGGTCAACCTTTTGGCCTACTCTAGGGTCAATGTAGGAAGAATCTTGGTCAGACTTCTGACTACTACCGTTAGACTGCCCTGACTGTTGACTCATAATTTTAGCCAGTTCTTGTTGAAGCAAACTGACTTGTTCTCTGGTCTTTTGGGAAAGTTGCTCCCATAATTGTTGGTTTCCGTCGTGAGCGTATTTACCATAAACCTCAAAGGCTTCGAGGTTTTTGGCAAGAGCCATGATGACGTTATAGGTATTGTTATCTACGGGTTGGTTCGCCATGTAATAAATCTCCTTTTAGCTTTTCGTGCTTCTGAACCACTGCTTGTGATTCCTGAAGATAATAACTGCAAGAAACATACCATTAGACTTCTGAGAAAAATACCATGGCTTGAGTTCGCACGGGGCTAATGAAATTTAACAAAATAACCCATAAAGGGGTAGAATTGGCTAACGCGGGACTAATATCCTGAGTACAGGGCACAAGCTCCACCACGCTTAGAGAGCCTATGTTTCTACGGACGGAATTAACTAACATAATCCCGATATTGATTGAATAAGCTTTTTTAGCCTGGCGATTTATTACCGGGCCACTCAGTAGGATTTACGGAAAACTTTATGGGGAGGTTAGGTCAAGTTTAAAAAGATAAATCAGTCAGGTTGGGGGTTTTTAAGAGGCAAGGAGAAATAAAAAGTGCTACCGACATTCGGTTGGCTTTCCAACCACATCCGTCCACCATGCTTTTGTACTATCTCATGGCAAATATATAGTCCCAAACCCAACCCTTCTATAGATTTTTGTTTGGTAGAACGCGCTCGGTAGAAGCGGTCAAATACATGTTGTTGCTCTTCCTGATTAATACCCTGGCCCTGGTCTTTTACCCATATTACCACTTCGTCTGCTTGGGGGTTAGTAGCCTGGGATTCCAACGCAACCACCACTGGCGAGCCCGTCAGACTATACTTAACAGCGTTACCAATTAAATTATTTAACACCTGCTCTATGCGGGTTGCATCCCAACATCCATTAACTATTTCCAGCCCTAGTTGAGTTAAGATTATATAATTAGGATGGGCCACCCGTTGCTGCTCAACCACCCGCATTACCAGTTCGTTCAGATTTACTTTATTTTGATATATCAAATCAAACTGAGCATTTTGCAACCGTGAAAAATCCATCAATTGGCTGATTAATCTGTCCATCTGGTCGGTTTGATGAACTATATTTTCCAGATAGCGTTGGACTTTCTTTTGGGCTTTCTTAGCCAATTCAGGATTTGACTCAATTTCAGCCACTTGATTTAAGCTTCGTTCCAGAATTTGGGCATACCCACGAATAGAGGTTAGGGGGGTGCGTAATTCATGACCTGCCACCGACACAAATAAATCTTTGAGATAATCTACTTCTTTTTGGGCGGCGATAGCTTGTTGAGCCTCTTGATAAAGACGGGAATTATCTACCGCAACGGCGGCCCGTTGGGCTAACTCTTTGGCAAAGGCCAAATCTTGTTCGTCATAATGTTGACCCGACTCAGTGGCGACAAACTGCATAGCCCCTATTACACGACCTCGTGCTACCAACGGTACAATTATCAAAGCACTATAATTAATTTCACGCAGTAAACGAAGTTGATCTTCATCCTGGGCGACTGCCACCAGCATCTCATCAGGAATATCAGGATATAATTCAGCTTTCCCGGTTCTAAGTACATTGGGCAAGCCCGCCGGAGCATCCGGGTCATAGGGATAACGTTGCTCTAATTCCTGTTGCAATTTAAGAGCCCACTCTATTTTAGCCGGGTTTACATGGGCCAGGGCCAATTGGCGGGGTATCCGTTCCTCGTCAGCAATATGTACAGTACACCAATCGGCTAATCTTGGTACTACAAACTGAGCAAGATTTTGGAGGGTCACAGCATAATCCAAAGAAGAATTAAGCACATTTGACGCTTCCGCTAAAAATGTCAGTTGCTCTTGAGCTTCTTCGGCTTCCTGGCGAGCGGCGCGCTCTCTTTCTAATACCTGGATAAGCTCCTGTTCGGCTTGCTTGGTTCGGGTAATATCAACGGCAGTAACCGTCACCCCATCCCCCACTTGTACTACTACATTACGAAACCAGTTATCAAAACCATCGCCTGCATAATGAGTTTCCATTTGATGAGTCAGGCCAGTTTCCACCACCTGCACATAAATATCAAAAAGGCCGCTGGTCCTGCTAGTAGGGTAAAGTTCCAGCATTGGTTTGCCTCTCAAATCTTCGATAGTTCGGCCTAATGTTTTTTCTGAAACAGGGTTAAGGTAGTCCCAGGTAAAATCTATAATTTGGCCTTGCGAATCTCTGACACAAGAAAGCACTACAAAATAATCGAAGGTTAATTCCTGAAAAAGCCGGAAACGTTCTTCACTTTTTTGAAGGGCCGTTTCGGTTTGGTAACGCTGAATAGCGGCGGAGAGGACGTTAGCCGCCGCCTGAAAAAAGTTAACATCATCCTCGGTAAAAGTATGCAAAGTTCCGAAATGCCCCACTAGCGTACCGTAGGGCTGGCGTTGTAAACCCTCAAGCTTAATAGATAAACTACTTTGGATATGATGTTCAGACATCAGCGCGGGATAATGATAGCGGTTCTCGGTAGCCCAATTATTGATAACGATTGGTTGGAGGGCCTTGAGAGAGCTCTCTACCCAGGTTCCAGGTTCAACTTTAACCTTAGCTTGACTAACAATACCATCTTCCCAGCCATAGCCCGCCCGAATTAAGACAGCGTTATATTCAGCTTGAAATTCGGTGGCGGAGCAATAGTCGAGTTTGAGAGTTTCAGCGATTAATGTGGTAGTTTTTTGCATTAAGCCGACCAGATCGGTTTCGCTCAAGGCTAATAAGCCTAATTCAACTATAACCGCCTGTTGCTTGGCTTTTAATAATTGGTGGACTCGTTGATTTTCTTCAGAATTTTGCATGTTTTAGAATGACTTCCAAAAAACCAACGGACTTAATTAATATATACTATTATAAGCGAACGATTACCCTAAGCGTAGTATTCGATTATATCAAGCAAATTATCCATATCAAAGGGTTTAAGCAAAGTTGCTGTTACTAGCGCGTTCGGTTTAAGGTTTTCCAGATTAGCAGATATTACCACAATAGGCTTGGCAAAAGAAATTCGGGCCAATTCTTGTAGAAACTCATTCCCACTTTTGTCAGGTAGCCTTAAATCAAGGGTCATTAAATCAATTTTTTGGGTTTTTATTTGCTCAAGGGCTTTAGCCGCGTTATCAGCAGTGATTGTATTAAAACCAAATTCGGCAAATACTTCTACCAAAATATTACTAATATCTGGGTCGTCTTCAACCACTAAAACACATTTATCAGAATTCATATAGTTACCTAAATTTCTTAAAGATTATGTCAAATTAAATAAAACGTCTTCCAAGCTGCTTTAGGCATAAACTATGCCAGAAGATTGTTTTATAAGCTTTCAAACAGGTTCTTTAAGAAATTTGTTGGCATAAGAATTGCCTATAGCTTCATTATAGCAAAAGCAAATTTCTTTGACAACAGGAGGACTTGACCACAGGGTCAAAATCAATGACAAATTTAAAAAGACATCTTCAAGCTGAAACCCCCGCTAATTTACCCATCTGGCGCGAATTTGGTATGGGTATTGATTGGTTGTCATTACATTACTCTCCGGACTATTTCGGATTAGGGCTCCCAAAAGGTGATAAATCCGCCGTAATTCTGGTTCCGGGCTTTCTAGCCGATGATACTTATCTGGGCGAGATGTATTACTGGCTCAAACGAATTGGCTACCGACCCTACATGTCAAAAATTGGGCGGGTAGTAGATTGTTTCGATTCGTTGGTTAATCGTTTGTTGAAAACAATTGAGCAAGCCTATCAAGAGACTGGAGCTAAAGTTCATCTAGTTGGGCATAGTATGGGCGGGATGTTAGCCCGGGCGGCGGCGACCCTGAATCCTGAACAGGTTGCCTCAGTTATAACGCTGGGCTCACCCTTTCGGGGAATTCGTTCTCATCCATTGGTTTTAGGAATAGGCGAACTGGTAAGAAAATCAATAAAAACTCAGGGGAAACGCCCCAACCAACCCGCCTGTTTTACCGCTCAATGCGGTTGCAAAAGTATGGAGGCCTTGAATAGCCATTTCCCTGAAAACAAGATTATGAATACCGCTATCTATACCAAACAGGATGGGGTTGTAGATTGGCGTGCTTGCGTAAATGATAACCCCGCTACCAACTTTGAGGTTAACAGCACTCACGTAGGTCTAGCCTTTAATCCTTTTGTATATCGTTTAATTGCCCAACGCTTGGCACAATCTCATGCAAAGGAAATGAAAATAGTTAGTCAGGAATCCAGAGTTGCGTAGTATTAGTTTCGACTTTCTTTTAGTTACTCAAGGAAAAATTAGATGCAGAAAATAACTTCAGGCAAAATCGCGCTTTGGACAGCCACAATCTTACTGGTTATTTTGGGCTTTGTCTTTTTGTGGCTGATACGCAACATACTTTTTCTGGTTTTTCTCAGCATTCTATTTGCCACTGGAATTGAACCAGTGGTGCGCTGGCTGCGGCGGGGCCCTTTTAATCGCACTACTGGGATTCTGGTAGTTTATAGCCTGATAATGGGTTTTATTGCCTTACTGATTTATTTAACAGTACCGCCCTTGATTGACGAGGCCAATCGGCTTATCGCCACTCTTACCAATCCTGAATCTGCCAGAGCTACCATCGCCCAAATAGATAATGCTTTCTTTAGAGATATTACTAGCCAAATTTATAATGCTTTCAGTGATGTAGGGCGGAATTTCAAGCTAAATGCCGATACTTTAAGTATTGGTCTTACCGTGTTAGAGGCTTTATTTTCGGGAGTAACGGTTTTTGTTATTGCCTATTACTGGCTAACCGAACGGACGATGCTGAAACGCTTTATATTTTCCCTTATCCCGGAACAAAAACGACCCAACGCCCGCACCCTCTGGGTAAATGTTGAAGACAAGCTAGGAGCCTGGACGCGGGGGCAACTGCTACTTATGGTATTTATTGGGGTCTTGGCCGGGATTGGTTACGCTATTATGGGGTTAAAATATGCACTAGTTCTGGCAGTTTTTGCGGGCCTAACCGAACTAATTCCACTGGTAGGGCCCTATATTGGTGGCGCACCGGCGGTGCTGATTGCCCTTACCCAGAACTTTGTGCTGGCAATTGTAGTATTAGTTTATATTGTAGTGCTTCAATTGGTTGAAGGGAATGTGTTGGTTCCGCGCATAATGAAAAATGCTCTGGGAGTTACCCCTTTAACGGTTATTATTGGGATTCTGATTGGCTCCACGTTGGCTGGGATTGCCGGAGCCCTGACGGCTGTACCAATTGTCGCTACGATTCAGGTTATTTACACCACTATCCAGAGTAATAGCGAAAATGTATCGGATGAAGAGAATGCTACTACTGATGTCGTTTCTGATGAGGTAAAAATACCAGATACGTCTGTTGTTAGCTGAAAGCCAAATTCTGAGTAATCATAATGGCTGGCACAATATTTGCTTTTATTTATGAATATAAGAGCCCGGAGAGAGCTTTAACAGCTCAACCTGGGCCATTACATAAATCTCAGTTATTCCGATTTGTGATATATGTCAAAGGTGACTGAACAAATCACCCTGATTTTTAGGCGAAGGAGAAGTCAAATGACCAATAGTAACGAGCAAGAAAATAGCAATAACAGGATTAGCGAGCAATCGCGAGAAGCCTGGGAAAAGTATGGTGACAAGGCTGCCGAAAAGGGCTTTGCTTACGAACGCGAGGGCGAGGGTTTACCAGATGAAAATAATGAGCTTACCCCTAACCCAGCCAAAAACCTTGCTGACAAACAAAAGTCACAGACACCCTCAAATCGGCTAAACTCAAACACTTCCACCCGGAGTGGTAGCGGGCAGACCACCGAAGACAAGGAAAATGATATTCCTGAAACGGTCTCCCTGGACACTGAACCCTATGACGGGCCAAGCAAATTGGCGCAGCGGGTACAAAATGTGAATTATGAGGCTGGTACTAACATGGAGCCTCAAAAGGCCCAGGCCAGCAACACGCTTATCAAAGTGCCCTCCGAAAATAGTGAGGATAAGAGCATCACCCAGAATCGGACTTTTACTGCCGACTCTGATTACCATCAGAGCAACCGCGATAGTCCTAAACTTGGCTCCTATGTTAGCCCGGAGCAAGCGGCTGAGCTGAATAAAAAGGCCGAAGACCGCTACTAAGTAATTTTACTAAGGGAGAGGGAGTTATTACGGCTCTCTCTTTATTTTTTGGCATAAATTATGTAATGCCCCTTCTGAGATGAGTTATTGGGTCTTATAAAATTAAGGAAGATTAACTAATGATGGAATCGAATAAACTCAAAGCGGTGATTGCAGGGGGCGGACTAGCCGGACTAGCCTGTGCCAAACGCCTAATAGATGGGGGCTTTCAAGTTACGCTGGTAGAAGCTGAGGCGCAGTTGGGTGGTAGAACCGCAAGCTGGGTTGACCAGACTTGATGGGCAAACTATCGAAAGCGGCGTACATACCTTCTTTGGGCCCTACAGTCATTTGATTCGTCTGCTTAACGAAGTTGGAGTTGAAATCGAGGAAATCGTCAGTTGGAGCGACAAGGTTGCCTTCTTGAAATCGGGTTCGCCCTTAAATATTTTTGGGCTTGACCCTCTCCGTAATCTGGGGCAATTTTTGGGCGGCTTACTGGGAAATAATAATCTGATTAGCCCCTTAGCCAAAATTACCATAGGGCTGGCCTTTGCCAATGGTTTACTCCGCCTACCCTATTACGAGAATTTTACCGTAGCTCAATTCGCCCGTGATGGTGGGATAGATAGCCAAACCTACGAGCGGATTTTGCGCCCTTTGTCACGGGGTCTAGCTTTTTGTGAGCCGGAAGAATTATCAGCCCAAGTATTACTCACTTTAATATTGGATAACGCTACAAAACCCTGGAATCTTCAGGTTGGCACTTTTAAAGGTGGAATGAGTAAAGTCTTGATAGAGCCGATTGCCCGTTGGTTACAGTCGCAAGGCGCACATCTCAAGACCCATAGCCCTCTGCGGAATATTCGGCTTGATAACGCTACTGAATATAGTAGCGGAAATATAACTGGCTTTGAGTTGGAAAATGGCGAAGTTTTGCAAGGAGACGTGTATGTCTCGGCCCTACCACTAGAGGTATTGCAAAAACTTATTCCGGCTAGGCTAAGTCAACTTCCCTATTTCGACAAGATTTTGCGCCTGGAAACTGTACCCGCCACCGCCGTCCAACTTTGGTTTGACCGAACTTTTATAAGCCGTGATGAGTTTATCTTTTTAAGCAACAGTCCGGTAGTGGTATTGCAGGATGAGTCGCGAATAACTTTTCCCTATGTAGGTAGCCGCATTTCTTGCCAGATTACTGATAGGAAAAAAGATGATCATTCTGACCAACAGTTAATTGATTTGGCTCTGCGGGAAATTCAACGCTTCATCCCAGCCAGTAATATCGCCCAGCTCCAAAAGGCGGTGGTGGTACGGCATCGAGCCATCGCTATAAAACCCGGCGTTCAACGACTACGCCCTCGGCAAACTTCACCGGTGCCAAACTTCTTCTTGGCTGGAGATTATACTCGCCAGAATTGGTTTACCACCATGGAAGGGGCCACCATTAGTGGCGAACGGGTCGCCGCCGGAGTTTTGCAACACAATTGGCCTACATCCTCAGTAATCGAGGATATGCCAGAAATCATATATCAGAGTTAAAAACTTTAGAGCTTTTTTAAGCCGGGGATAAGAAATTGAATGAAATATTAAGCCTAGCCCAGGATGAAAAATCAGCCCAGCAAATGGCGGAAGAATGTTTGAGTTCTTTTGATGAGGTCGTAAACCTTTTCCAGCCAAAGTTGCAAAAATTTATCTACTCGATAGTTGGTGAAACCGAGTTAGCCTACGACCTCACCCAGGACACCTTTTTAGCAGCTTTTAGCCACCTGCAAAACCAGGTTCAACAATTTACTTCCTCGCTTGCACTGGTTGAACCGTCACATAAATTTAACTTATCCTCCTGGCTTTACACTATCGCCCACAACAAGGCTATTGATGCAGTGCGCCGTCGCCGTAATACATTTTATACGAGTTCGGAGGCTCTTATGGATTACAAACTTTGCTCACCGACTGCCCAAGCTGACAAGAATGTTGAAGCAAGGATTATTGCGCGAGAAGAGCTGGAACAGGCTATCAAGAAAGTAGGTCGGCCTAAACTTAACTACTTTTTGATGTATCATAATGGCTTTTCATATCAGGAGATTGCCGAAATTTTTGGGACTTCCCTCTCCATAGTTAAAGGTAAAATTTTTAGAGCTAAAAAAAGTTTGCGCGAGGCTCTAAGCGAAAAAAGTCCGCTATTATCTGTGGCGTAACTGAAATTAATAAAAGACAAGGAAATTTTATGTCAGACCCTCTAAACATCCTGAAATACGAGCATGATAAGATTGACGATATTTTTACCTATTTTGCTCAGGCCACTTTTCCCACTCAATTTCAGCAGCTTTTTGATGAGCTTCAGCATAGACTAGTGACCCATTTTCAGGTTGAAGAAGAAATGTTTTTTTCGATTTTAGAGAAATACCCGGAAATCTCGCCAAGCCTGTCAGAAACCAATGATCAGCACAAGCTTATCAAAGAAAAATTAGCTGACCTAACCATCCTTAATCCTGCGTCTTCGGCCTGGAGTCAGGGAATAACTCAGTTGCGTTTGGCTATAACAAATTATATTACGGAACAAGAAAACCGTTTATACGCACTATTGCGCCAGTTAGTGAGTGAACGGGAGTTAGCCGAACTTGGTCGCAGACTGATGTTTACTAAAAGTAATTCCTTGCAACCTGTCAGATAGTTGGCTACTTTACAATATCCCGTTGCTGGAAACGGAAAGCCGCACCCGCCACAAACACCCCACTAATAGACAGCATTACTAGAATCACCGACCAATCCGGGCCAGTGACAATTGGCTTTCCATATTCCCGAAAGACCGACAGGTTTATTAACCACTCCGGCAATTTTAGCAACGCCCCCAACAAATCCGCCATATAACTGATTATCACCAACCCACTAAGCATCGCCACCGCTATACCGGGTTGCAAGGCACTCAGCAGAAAACCGATACCCGCAATAATAATGCAGAGTATCCACAGCCCCAAAAAAGCCACCAATACATTAGCGGTATTCACTTGGACGTTACTAAAGATAGTCATTAGCGCGAAAATCAGCCCGGTAATAGTTATCATAATCGCTGAAGCGGTTATCGTTACTAGAAAGCGGGTAAGTAACAATCGCCAGCGTGGTTCGGGGGCACTCAAAATCAGTTCTAACCGACCCTCATTCTCCTCCCCACTCCAGCCCGAAACCTGTGTTACAGCATAGGCCGCGTAAAGCACTATTGCTCCGACAAAAAACGACAGATGGATTAAGGACTCGTTGCTGGAGTCAATAAAGATGCCTAAACTTTTGTAAATATCAGTTTTTGCCAACTCCAAAAGACTTTCCCGCATACCATTAAGCGACCCAAGAATAATAACTTCATAGATTGAAATCCCCAAGCCCCAGATAATCGCCCCTGGCAAAGCCGCCCTTAACCCGAACAGATAACTATTACTCAACCAGAGCGATTTAGGTTCAGTGCTTCTACGCTCGGTTTTCATTGCTACCCCGTCCCCCACCAGCTGGAAATAGCTATTGTGGTCACGGTTATAGTACATATATAGAGCCGCCAGCAGCAGTGGTACATTAAGCCCTCCTACCAATAACAAAGCCCCCCAATTGGTGCCAATTGTTACCGAGAGTGGCTTGCTCAGGTTGTAGTAATAAAAAGGTGAAAGATAGTGCATCCACCCCAAGCCTGAGATTGTATCGCCGATAGTATTCATAAAGTAGGTTGCCGCCATAAGACCGCCAGCCCACCCTGCGGCAGCCCGCCGAGTGGTCAGTTGCCCAAAAATAAGTCCCAGCGTGCCAAAAAAGAGGGCTACCAGCGATAGATTCAAATAAGCTACCAGCCCATTCAAGGCATTAACATCACTCTTGGCGGCTACCGCTCCTGCCAGCAATCCTAACCAGGTCAGGAACATTATTCCCAAAATCGCCACCAACATTCCGGCCCATTTCTGCAACATTACCGAAATTCGTGAATGGGGCGTACTCAGCAACACATCCAGTGAGCCTTTTTCCTCCTCGCCCCGAATAGTACCGCTTCCCAGCAAAAGGGCATAAATACCAACCAGAGCCGGAGTTGTTCCCAAAAGGCGTACGGTAATAAACCCACCATAAGTATCTAAATCATAGGTTTTACCAACTAAAAAACTAAAGGAGTCCATAAGTTTCTTGAAGCTGGCAATTTGCTCGGCCCGGTCAGCACCCCCCACAATGGCGGTATAGGCCGCCCCGGTGGATATTGTTAACAAGGTCAGCCCAATTCCCCAAATCAGAATTGACAGACGCTGAAGCCGCAAAGTTTTTCTAAAAATATACATAGCCCACCTCCTATTTGACCGCTTCCGGCACACGGTAATAGTTGAGGAAAATTTCTTCCAACGACGGTTCACGACTGACAAAGTTAACCAGGTTATAATGTGAGGCAATTTTGACAATCTGGTCAAAAGCTTCCGCCTTAACGACGCACCGCAAGATAGCGGGGTTGCCATCATTCTCTACCTGGGTCACGCCTAGCACTTGCTTTATTTCGTCCACCGGGGCGGGGCCAGAAAAAGTTAGTTCTAGTTGGTGGCTCTTAATCCCGGTTAACTCCGCAATATCCCCGACCTTAATCAACTGCCCCTCCCGAATAATACCCACCCGGTCACAAATTTTCTCTACCTCGCTTATAATATGGGAGGAGAAAAAAGCCGAGCTACCAGCTTCGCGGGCTTCCTGCAACATTTTGTAAAATTCCTGCTGGTTGAGGGGGTCAAGGCCACTGGTGGGCTCATCCAGAATCAACAAATGGGGTTGGTGCATCAAGGCTTGAATAATCCCTACCTTTTGTTTGTTCCCCCGCGAGTATTGCCGGAACTTTTTGCCCATATCCAGTTCCAGCCGTTCCGCCATAACCACAATTTTCTTCCAGTCTACCCCGCCTCGTAAATTAGCAAAATATTTTAGGGTTTCGGCCCCGGTTAAAGTTGGATAAAGCGAAAACTCACCCGGCAGATAACCAATATGTTTATGGATTTCCACGCTATCATGCTGGCTATCCAAACCCAACACCAGAGCCCGCCCGCTATTAGGCTTAATCAAATTGAGCAGTAGGCGGATAGTGGTGGTTTTGCCCGCGCCGTTCGGCCCCAGAAAGCCAAAAATTTCTCTCTCGCCTATCTGTAAATCCAGTTCGGTTATACCCCGACTGCGCCCATAATTTTTAGTAAGTTTTTCAGTTTGTATCGCAAAATTTGAGCTTGTGGCAACTGTGTGGTTATTATTATTGTGTATCACTTTTTGCGTTTCGGTTTTTTGCATTTCCATACTCACTACCTCCTCTGAAAATCTAAAATTGAGTATCTAAAATTTAAAATCCTTCCCTTGACCTTCGACTTTTGACTATTTAGTGACGACTGACCACCGACCCTAACGATAAATGCCGTGCTTTAGCAATTCAAAAATCTCGGCAACCTCTACCAGAACGGTTGGCAACATTGCAGGGTCGAAAGGTTTACTACCGATTCGGTGCAAAAGCTGTTGCTGATAGCCCTCCATCGCCCAACGCACCAGTTGATAAGCCTTCTCAGGTGATACATCCGGGCGTAAATATTCCCGGTTTAGCTTCGCCATTACCTGATGATAAACCTCCCAACCTTTTTCCAGGTACTCTTTCAATAAACGATAGTAAAGCGGGTGGGTGGGGTTGGTAGCCATTAGCTGAAAAAGGGCAAATTCGTGGGGATATTCAGATTGAAGCTGCACTTTTCTTAAAATATAAGCTTTTAAAATTTCAAAAAAATCTTCACCTAGCTTATCCTCTGGCAATTCAAGTGCTGCCAATACTTCTTCATAGCTAAGGTCTACTATATAACAAAATAATTCTTCTTTGCTAGAGAAATATTTGAACAGTGTGCCTTTGCCAATTCCCGCCCGCTCCACGATTCGGTTGGTAGAGGCCAATTCGTAACCATATTCAACAAACTCTTCCAGGCTGGCCTTGACAATCGCCTGTTGTTTTTCGTTTTCGAGTTTTAGAAAGTGTTCTAAAGCCATTTATTTCCACAATTGTCCCGATTTAGCTTCATGACCACTTGGTCACGCAACTATCTTACTCCCACTTTTAGCAAATTACAAGCCCTTTTTATGAGTTGAGTAATCGGAATTGGCAGGGGCCCTCACCAGCTTAGTTATTGCCAGCTATTGCTATTGCCACAAAAAGAATTAAAGGTTTAAATGACAAACTAAGCAGTTAAATTGGCTGTTCAAGGTGTTTGGGGAAAAGCGGTTTCAGGTAAGTAGCAATAATACTGGCAGAGAGCATCATAATCAAACCATAAAGGGCCGGGGCAAGGGAAGCACCTTTGGGCAAAAAATTAAGGGCTAAAGTTGTTGCAATTCCAAATTCCCGCATGCCAGTGCTGAAAACCAGGGCTACCAGATTTGAAGGTCTGCGCCCACTAAAATACCAGATTAGCAGGCCCAGCAAATAACCGCCCAGGTTAAACACTAGACAGGCCACCGCCACCCACACTACCTCAAGTTTAAGCGAAAAACCACTAATACTGCCACCTACAATAAATATCAGCAGGACAACCGCCAGGGCCGATAGCCCCCCCGCCTCAGTTTCATAGTTTTCCAGCTGTTTGTAACGAGTACGTAACCCGCTGGTTGCCAGAAAGGGTAGGGTAATTACTAATCCGAGTTCCAGCACCATCCCGCCCAGGTCAAGCGGGATGCTTCTACCCAAAAATACCTCTAACCAGAGCGGAGCCAGGAAGGTTGAGAGGAAGATTGAAAAAGCCATCAAACGAGTGGCTAGAGCCTGGTTTCCACCACCCAGCATGGTCATCAAGGCCGAAGTAATTTCAGAAGGGGCTACTGCCAGAGCCAATAACCCTATCGCTAGGGGAGTATCGGGTAAAAAGTGATATAGTAGCCAGCCTAATAAGGGTAACAGGCTCAATTGTAAGGCTAGGGTAATAAAGGTCAAACGGATAGTTCCTTGCCAGGAGAGAATTTGGGGAAGGGATAAAGTAAGACCGCTTCCAGCCATCATCAATGCCAGCAGAAAAGGGGTGAGTGGGCTCAGAAAGTTAGAAACTGGGGCGGCAATAAAGCCAAGCACACCCGCTAGACTAATCAACCATACCAAATTGTTAGTAATAAAGTTAGCGTTTTTCTTTAGCAATTATCTGAAACTACCCCCGTTAAAGAGCAAAAGTTAGCTGT
>Ga0209724_1000420_pt1 | contig 41300 bp, 36 predicted proteins | sample grotaG_FD_184143 | JGI IMG/M metagenome (GOLD analysis project Ga0209724, IMG submission 184143) | Glacier valley bacterial and archeal communities from Borup Fiord, Nunavut, Canada, to study Microbial Dark Matter (Phase II) -... | ecosystem: Environmental > Aquatic > Freshwater > Ice > Glacier ... | reverse complement strand
AAACTTGGCTCGAGCGGTGGAACTTGCGCTTGAAAACCACGCGGGCGACGTGCTAGCCTTCCTGCCAGGAGTGAGCGAGATTCTGCGGGCGCAGAGATGGCTCGAGGCTCGAGGCTTGGGCGTAAAAATCCTGCTGCTGTACGGAGATTTGCCGCTCGAGCGCCAACGTGAAGCGCTGCTTCCCGACCCAAACGGGATGAAGCGGGTGGTGCTCTCCACCTCGATTGCCGAGACCAGCGTGACTTTAAATGGCGTGCGGACCGTGGTGGATTCGGGCTACTCGAGGGTGTCGCAGTTTGACCCAAGTTCGGGCCTGAGCCGTCTGGTCACGGTGCGGGTGAGCCAGGACGCCGCCACCCAGCGGGCGGGGCGTGCAGGACGCGAAGCTCCGGGCGTGTGCTACAGGCTGTGGTCTGAGCGCACCCACGGACTGCTGCTCGAGCGCCGCCCACCCGAGATTCTCGAGGCCGACCTCGCGCCGCTGTGCCTGGAACTGGCCGGATGGGGCACAAAACCGGACGCACTCGAGTGGCCCGACCCGCCGCCCGTGCGGGCCGTGAACACCGCGCAAAACCTGCTCGAGAGTTTGGACGCATTCGAGGACGGCAAAATCACCGCTCGAGGCCGCCGGATGCTCGAGTTGCCCACCCATCCGCGCATTTCTCACCTGCTGCTCGAGGGCGATAGATTGGGTCTGGGGGCGCTGGCCTGCGACGTGGCGGCCCTGCTCGAGGAGCGCGACCCCCGTGAACGCGGTTCTGGCGCGGATTTGACCGCTCGAGTGGATTTGCTGCGTCAGTTCCGCTCGGGGCGGGCTGGTAGTTCGCTCGAGCGCATCGAACGGCTGGCAGCTCAGTGGCGCAGACTTTTGAAGGTTTCGCCAGACAACTTGAGGGTGGAAGCTGAGTCGGTGGGACGTCTGGTGGCGCTGGCCTACCCCGAGCGCGTGGCTCAGCGGCGCGGGAGTGAGCTTTACCGTTACCGTCTGGCCTCCGGCAAGGGCGTAAAGCTGCTCGAGGATGACCCCCTGGCCGGGTGCGAGTTTCTGGCGGTGGCTCACCTGGATTTCGGGGTCGAGGAGGGGCGCATCTACCTGGCCGCGCCGCTCGAGAAAAGTGTGCTCGAGACCCGCTGGAAAGAGGTTTTACGCTGGGATAAAAGCACCGGAACCTTGAACGCGCGCGAGGACCTCAAATACCTCGAGCTGACCCTGGATAGCCGCCCCCTGCGCGAGGTCTCAAAGGAAGCGCGTACTCGAGCGCTGATAGGGGCGGTGCGTCAGGAAGGTTTAGGTCTGCTGAACTGGACCGACGCGGCTCAGGAACTGCGCGCTCGAGTGGGGAGTTTGCGCGTCTGGAGACCCGAGGACGACTGGCCCGACTTTTCCGACACGGGACTTCTGGCTTCGCTCGAGGAGTGGTTGGGTCCAGCGCTCGAGCAGGTCCGCAAGCGCGACGATTTTGCAAAGCTCGATGTTTACGGGCTGCTGAAAAGTCTGTTGCCGTGGAAACTCACTGCCCTGCTCGAGGAGCTGGCCCCGACCCATCTCACCGTACCCAGCGGGCACCGCATCCGGCTCGAGTACGCACTGGACGGCAGCGCCCCGGTGTTAGCGGTCAAGCTTCAGGAGATGTTTGGGCAGGCCGAGACGCCCACGGTGGGCGGGGGCCGGGTGCCTGTGGTGCTGCACCTGCTCTCGCCTGCCCGCCGTCCGGTGCAGGTGACACAGGACTTGAAGAGCTTCTGGAACAGCGGCTACCTTCAGGTTCGCAAGGAGCTGCGCGGCGATTATCCGCGTCACCCCTGGCCCGAAGACCCCTGGAACGCGCCGCCCACTCGAGCGACGACGCGGGGCATGAAGCGGGAGGGTTGAGTGGGACGGGGGGTGGGAGTCAAGTTTGTTGGGGGTGAATTCCGCCTGGAGCAACCCCCCTTCTCTCGAGCGTTTCACTCTCGAGAATGTCCCCCCTATTTTATAGGGGGGAACTAAAAGACTCTCCTACTCGAGCTTTTAAAGTACCCACCTGTTCTACAGGGGGTCTTGCGTGACTACGCAAGGGGGGGTCCTTCCAAGCGGAACGAGACAAACCCGCATTCCTCAGTCACACCCAAAGCTTGAAAATGTAAATCTGATAAATGCGCTCGTTCAAAAGTGAGAACACGAGTCAGCTACCTGATTCGGTGTTTAGAGTTTTTCCCGTTCAGCCCGCGCTCAACTGGGTTCTTTAAACTCGAGCCGATGAAACATCTTCTTCTAATTTCCGCCTTATTATCAGTCTCGGTACTAGCGGCTTCTCAGAATTCCACCTCTAAACCTGCGCCTAGCTCGAGCAGTAAACCCACCTCGAGTTCAGCAAATAAGCCAGCGGTGTCAGTCAAGGAACCGTTGACCCTCAAACTGGTTACGTCCGAGCAGCGCATCAAAGGCGGCAAGCTCGAGACGCTCACCCTGGCGGGAAGTTTTGTGCTGAACAAAGCGTCCGTTCAGCGCAGCCGCAAATACGGCAAAATCTCGAGTGCGCTCGAGCCGAAACTCGAGAAACTCTTTGCCCGCCTGAACAAGCGAGAGCCACGCAGTGCGTACTTTTCCAACGTCAAAGGGAACTGGATAGGCCAGCAGCAGACGGGCTGGAAGGTGGACGCCAAAAAAACTCGAGAAAATCTACTCGAGGCGCTTAAGAAAGGCCACTCAGAGGCCAAAATCGTGCTCGAGCTGACCCCACCGAACCGCAGCGTGAAGGACTTTTTTGACCGAGGTATCCGTTTTCACTTCGGGGGCGGGCAGTCCAGCTTTGCCGGAAGCCCCGAGTTTCGGGTCAAGAACATTTTGGTGGGCGCAAACAAGATTGACCAGCGCTACATTGAAGCGGGCGACGAGTTCAACTTTGGCGCTTACGTGGGCGACATAGACAAGAAAAATGGCTTCGTACCCGGTCTCATCATCAGCGGGGGAACCTTAGCACTAGAGGACGGCGGCGGCATCTGTCAGGTGAGCACCACCATTTTTCGGGCCGCCTACCTCTCGGGACTCCCCATCACCGAGCGCCATGAACACTCACATGTGGTGCATTATTACGACCCCATCGGTCTCGAGGCCACGGTGTACACGCCGCAGAAGAATTTTAAGTTCAAAAACGATACCGCCAAAGCGCTGTTCATTCAGGCTGACTACAACGCTAAAAAGCAGACCCTGCGCTTCGATTTGTTCGGGGTTCAGCCGGACCGCGAGGTGACGGTTTCAAAGCCCCTACTGAGCAATTATCAAAGGGCCGCCGAGCCGACCTACAGCGCCGACCCCAGCGTGCGTCTGGGCCGCTCGAGGAGGATTGACGTGGCCGAGCGCGGTGTGACCGTGAATATCAGCCGCCGGGTCAAAATGGCTGCGGGTGAAGTTCGTAAAGACAACTTGAAGTCGGTGTACAAGCCCTGGGGTGAGGTTTTTGCAGTCAGTCCCCAAGATGCTCGAGCACAGACAGGCGCACAATAAGAAGGCTGGTGGGCAATAACTAAGGAAAACAGCCCGAGGGTGGGGAGCTTCATGCCTCGCCGACCCTGCGTCAAAACTCCGATTAACCTTTTTGAGGTCAGACCTTCATATTCGTGAGTGGGCAGGCGAGCTAACCAGCCGCCTGCCCACTTCTGTTTCCCCATTCCCGAAGGCCCTCGAGCAATGTGTCTGTACTCAGTCAAATTTGACCTGTTCAAGAACAACTTATTCAGTGTGCTACTCGCGTAAAAATCAACTTTATCTAAAATTAACTTTACAATGTCACACAAAAGTTCTCACTAACGCAGCCTTTTTTGACTCATCTACCTTAATTAAATGTTGAATAATTGCCTACCTACCCTTAAGATAAGGTAGAAATCAGGATTTGAGGTCGATTTCAGGGCCTAACCGGGATGTTTGCACTTGTGCGAACGGCTCTGTAGTAGGGTTCGCAAAATTTGGAACGAGCAGGGAAAGAATTGGAGGAGCGCCTATGAAAAAAGTGCTGGTCATCCTTTCCGAATATGGCTACTGGGGCGAAGAACTAATTGGTCCGCTCGAGAGTCTGGACGCCGCCGGATATACCACGGTTTTTGCCTCTCCCACCGGGCAGCGTCCGCACGCCCTGCCCCCGAGCATGGAAGAAGGTTTCTGGGACCCTCCCCTGCACAAAATTGTCACCGACGCACACTACGCTCAGGCCACCCGTGACATCGAAGCCTCGAGCCGCCTGGACAATCCGCTGAGTTTAGAAGAGTGGTTTCCACAGCGCCCGTATTTCAACGGTCCCAACTTTGGACACGCTCTGGTCGAGTACCACGAAAAGCGCGAAGCCGCCTGGGAAAAACTGGCCGATTACGACGCACTGCTCATCGTGGGCGGCAGCGGCCCGATGGTGGATATGGTCAACAACGGGAGGGTTCACGACCTGATTCTGGGCTTTTACCACGCCGACAAGCTCATCGCCGCCGAGTGCTACGGGGTAGCTTGTCTGGCCTTTGCTCGAGACTTCGTGGAGCGCAAGTCCATCATTCGGGGCAAGCACGTCACCGGACACGCCCTAGAGTACGACTGGCTGGACAATACCGGCGTCATCGGCATCAACCACAACTTCAAAACCCCGTTTTACCCGCTCGAGCACATTCTGCGTGACTCCACCGCCCCCGGCGGCGAGTACCACGGCGGCGTGGGCCACGCCAAGTCCCTCGTGCTGGACTACCCCTTCCTGACCGGACGCAGCACCCAGGACTCGCACGATGTAGGGCTGGTGATGCTCGAGGTGCTCGAGCACGGCCTCAAGCGCAAGGGCTGGTGAGTTTGATGACCGCGCTCGAGACTCCCGCAATTCAGACAGCCCCAGCGGTCAAAACCGGGCGGCACGGCATCATCGAACAGTTTTTAGCCGACGGCCTGGACCACATGTTCGGCAACCCCGGCACGGTGGAGCAAGGGTTTCTGGACGCGCTCGAGGATTACCCGGACTTCAAGTACATCCTGACCCTGCAAGAAACCATCGCGGTGGCAATGGCCGATGGCTACGCCCGCGCCCGCAACAAGCCTGCGCTGGTGCAACTGCACTCGAGCGTGGGCACCGGAAACGGCATTGGCATGATGTATCAGGCGCTGCGCGGTCAGGCCCCGCTAGTGGTCATAGCCGGAGAAGCGGGCGTGAAATACGACGCCATGGACGCGCAGATGGCGGTGGATTTGGTGGCTATGACCGCGCCCGTGACCAAGTATTCCACTCGAGTGACCCACCCCTCGAGTCTGCTGCGTGTTTTGCGCCGTGCCATCAAGATGGCCCAGACCGCGCCGTGTGGCCCGGTGTTCGTGGCCCTGCCGATGGACGTGCTCGACGCGCCACTCGAGGGGGAGGTTCGCCCTACCACCCTGATTGACATGCGGGCCTCTCCCTCGAGCGAAGGTCTCGAGCAGGCGGCGCTGTGGCTGGCCGGGGCCGAGCGTCCGCTGATTTTGATGGGCGACGGCATCAGCTTTTCTGGGGCGCACCGTGAGTTGCAAAGTGTGGCCGAACTGCTGGGGGCCGAGGTGTGGGGCGTCAACTCGAGCGAGGTCAACCTCAGCTTTGCCCACCCGCTGTACCGGGGAACCACCGGGCATATGTTCGGGGAAGTGAGCACCGACATCGTTAAAAATGCCGACGCGGTGCTGATTGTGGGCACTTACGTGTTTCCCGAGGTCTTCCCGGCGCTCGAACGACCTTTTCACCCGAGTGCCAAGGTGATTCACCTCGACCTCGACCCTTACGAGATGGCCAAGAACTTTGAACTCGACCTGGCGCTGCTAGGCGACCCCAAAGCGGGGCTGGCCCAGCTCGAGCTGCTGCTTCAGGGCGACCTGACCGCCGCGCAGCGCGAGGGCGCGCACACCCGTCTGGAGGCGGCGCGGGCAGCCAAGCTCGAGCGGGACACCCAGGCGCTCGAGACGGACGCCGCACAGTTTGGCTCGAGTCCACTGAAGATGGCCGAGTTCACCGCCGCTCTGGCCAAACACGTTCCGGGCGACGTGATGGTCTTCGATGAGGCCCTGACCAACAGCCCCGCCGTGACCCGCCACCTGGTTCCGCACCTGCCGGGACACTTTTTTCAAACGCGGGGCGGCTCGCTAGGCGTGGGCATTCCCAGTGCGCTGGGGGTCAAGCTGGCCCACCCGGATAAAACCGTGATTGCCTTCACCGGCGACGGCGGCAGCATGTACACCATTCAGGCGCTGTGGACCGCCGCCAAGTATGGCATCGCCGCCAAGTTCATCATCTGCAACAACGGCTCTTACCACCTGCTCAAACTCAACATTGACCAGTACTGGAAAGAGCAGAGCATTGCCGCCCACGCGCACCCCACGTCGTTTGACCTGAGCCAGCCCGTGACCGACTTCGTGACCGTCTCTCAAGGTTTGCACGTTCCCGCCCTGCGCGTGACCCACGCGGGCGAACTCGAGAGCGCCATCAAAACCATGCTCGAGACGGATGGGCCGTTTCTGCTCGATGTGGTTGTTTCAGAGTGAGGGTTTTCAGTTATCGGTTTTCAGTTTCCAGTCCAGAACGGCCACCGATAACCGACAACTGAAAACTGAAAACCCTCACCAGGAGGTTCCATGAACGAATCCCACACACCCGCACTTCAGCAGATGGCTCGAGACTGGTATCACCTGCTCGACATTCACGCGCCCATGCTCGAGCTGATGCCGATGGTGGCCAAAGAAGGTCTCGAGATGGTGTTGCCCGAAGTCACCCTGCACGGCCAGAACGACTTCGTGACCTGGTATCAGGGCGTCATCCGCATCTTCTTTGACGAGGTTCACGAGGTCAAAAAAGCCGACGTGACTTTCGTGGGCGACGAGGCGCACGTGGGCATCGTGGTTCACTGGGAAGCCAGCGTGTGGAAGCCCCCAGCCCGCAACTCCGAGCGCATCAACTGCGAAGCGTACCAGCGCTGGATTGTGGTGCTCGAGGACAGCAAACCGGTCATTAAAACCTACATCGTGGACCGCCTCGAGTACAACGCGGGTTCGGCCACCCTTTAAGGAACACTTGTGACTACCCCAGGACAGGATTTTTACAACCGCCAGATTGCGGCCCTCGAGACTCAGAATCTGGAAAAGATTATGGCCCAGTACACCGAAACCGCCCGCATCGTGGGCTTCGATTTTCAGGTGCAGGGAACCGAGGCCATCCGAATTCACTTCACCCACTACCTCGAGAACCTGGGCAGCCTCAAGCTCAAGTCCACCGAGAAGTTTGCCGAAAGCGCGGACAGCATCTTTTTCGAGGCCACCGTGACGGTAGCGGCGGGCGAGGCCCGCGTGTACGACGTGTTTATTCTCGAGGGCGACAAAGCAAGCCACCACTTCACCGGGATGCTCGGCTTCACGCCCCATCCTGCACCCGAATCAGCCAGCGTCTCGGGCTGACCCAGCACTCGAGCACGCATCTTTCCCACCCCCCACCCGGCTTTCCGACCCGAATAAGGGTCTCGAGCACACGCTTTTGAGCCTCGAGCAGCGCTTTTACTGATTCAGAGGTCTCGAGCGAAAGGAGAAATCAAAATGGCCAACACCCCCATCGTTCTGAAGATGTACGAGTATTTCGGCAAAGGCGACATGGACTCCATCATGTCCGAACTGTTTCACCCCGAAATCACCTGGGTGATGCCCGGACACCACCCGCTTTCGGGCGAGATGAAGGGGCCACAGGCGGTGGTGGCTTTTTTTGGTGAGCTGTTCAAGGCGGGCATTCGGGTGGACAACATCCACTTTGGCGAGTTCGAGGACGGCACCGTGATTGAAAAGCACATGGGACACGGCACCCTGAACGGCGAGGACTTCGTGTTCCCGACCTGCACCAGCTACGGCATTGTGGACGGCAGAATTCACCACGTTCAGGTTCACAACGGCGATTACCCCAGCGTGGAGCGCTACATGTGGGGCATGTTCAAGCTCAAGGGCATCCCCGAGCGCCTCGAGCACACCGCCTGAACCCCGCTGGCCCGAACTGCTCGAGCGGGAGACACCAGCGAGGTACACCTCCATCCTGGCCTGTTGCATTCCCGTGTGTATTCCGCTCGAGCGTTTCACCTTTCCAGGAGTGCCGATGAACGAATCCCTCTCGAGTTCCCAGAGCGCCGAACCCATCTCAGACGGGGTGAGCGCACCCGTGCTCACCGACCAGGGTGTACAGCACCTGCTGGCCCACCCCGAGCGCCGCACTTCGGTCCACTTCCACAACGGCAATCTGCGTCTGGCAGGCCACCTGTACCGCCCTCCGCACGCGTCCGAGCAGACCCGGACCCCTGGCGTGGTGATGGTCGGCCCCCTGAGCAGCGTCAAGGAGCAAACCCTGCCGCACTACGCCGAGCGGCTCAGCGACGCGGGCTACACCGTGCTGACCTTCGATTCGCGCAACTTTGGTGAGAGTGAGGGCCAACCACGCTTTCATCACGACCCCGCTGAAATTACGGCGGATTGCTCGAGCGCGGTGGGCTACCTGCTGACCCGCCCCGACATTGACCCCCAGCGCGTCGCGGTGGTGGGCGTGTGCGTGGGCGGAGGCTACGCGGTTTCCACCGCCGCTCGAGACAAGCGGGTGGCGGCGGTGGTGTCGGTGGCCGGAGGCTTCAACATCGGGGGCACCTTTCAGATGTTCATGGGGGTGGACGGCTTCGCTGGCTACTTTCGTCAGGTCAACGACGTGGTGCAAAAGCAGCGCGAAACGGGCGAAGTTCAGTACATCCCCACCGTGTCCGCCGAGGGCGTCTCCGCAGAGGTGCCGATGGCGGTGATGCCCACCCAGGAAGCGGCGGGCTACTACCTGCGGACCCACGCCCAGGACGCGCCCAACTGGTCTCCGGTCATGACGGCGGCCAGCCTCGAGCCGTTCTTTGTTTACAACGGTCTGGCCCACGTCCCCCTGATTGGGCACACCCCGCTGCTGGTGGTCCACGGCACACAGGACATGTTCACCCTGCCCCAGTTTGCCCAGGCCGCTTTCGACGCCGCGCTGGGTCCCAAGGAACTGGTGTGGATTGAGACGAGCAACCACGTCGAACTCTACGACCAGGATCCTTACGTGTCAGATGCGTGTGCGAATATCGTCCGCTTTCTCGAGCGCTCATTTGCGCCCACCCCTGCTTGACTGTAACCTCCCTGATTTATAGCCATGTTCTCGTTCATACCTTCACTCCGCTCAAAAGGAGCACGATGACTTCCCCCTCGAGCAAACTCGATGTCGCACACGTTCAAGCGGCCTACGCCGCGCTGGGCAGCGGCGATATGGCCCAAATTTCCGAATACTGGGACGAGCACATGCACTGGCTGGTTCCCGGTCTGCACGCGTTGGCCGGCTGGTACAAGGGACGCGACGCCTTTCTGGGTTTCATGAAAAAGTGCGCCGAGCTTTCGGATAACTCCTTTGTGATGGAGCAAATCACCATTTTGACCAACGACGAGTGGTCCACCGACATCACCCACAACCGGGGCAAACGCGCTGGAGCGGCTGAAGACGAAACCTCGCCCTACATGGTGCTGGACATTCATGTGGTCCACCTGCTGCGCTGGAAGGGCGGCAAGGTAGTCGAAGGGCGCGGAGCCATCTTCGGAGACGGCACCACCCGCTTCAACGAGTTCTGGAGCCAGCTCGACTCGAGCGGGAACAGAATTGCACAGTGAATAAGTTTTTGAGTTTTGAGTCGTGAGTTTTGAGTTTTGAGTTTTGCGCCTCCGGCGGGTAATTGGTTTTTGGTTCTTGGTTGGTCTGCTCTAGAGCGCCAAAAATCAAACCTACCAATGACCAATAACTAAGAACCCGCCGGAGGCGAATCCCCGCCCTCGAGCCTACATCACCCCGCATCACCCGGAGACCCCCATGCCCATCATCACCGTGCAGTTCATCAAGGATGTCGTCGCCACCCCCGAGCAGAAGCGCGAACTCATCGAGAAGCTCACCGATACCTTTGTAGGCGTGCTGGGCGACGTGGTGCGCCCCTACGTGTACTGCCTGATCCAGGAAACCCCGCAGATGGAGTGGGGCATCGCCGGTAAGCCCATGCCCGACCTGGCCTACCTCACCGGACCCGAGTACGCCGGACACCACGCCAAGGCCAACGAAATCATGTCCGGGGTCATCGCCGGGAACCCACCTGCCGACGCCTCGAGCAAGGACTGGGGCGGCTGAGCAACACACGTTTCACTCGAGCAATAGAGAATTTAGAGTTCGCTCGAGCAACCCCAGTCCACAGATTTCTCGGCCCACAGCCACCTACTCGAAGCGACCTACTCGAAGCGACCTACTCGAAGCGACCTACTCGAAGCGACATCAAGGTGAGCCACGCTCGCTTTTGGAATTTGGGAGACCCACCCATGACCTCCTCGACCCCCTCAACCCCCTCGACCACGACGACCCAAGAAGACCTCAACCGCAGCACCTTTGTGGCTTTTCTGGACCGGGTGAATACGGGCCACTTCGATGACCTCGACGAACTGGTGCATTCCGACTACGCGGGTCATATTCCTTTTCCCACCCCAGCTCCGGGCTTCGCGGGCGAAAAGATGATTTATAAGGCTAACGCTCAGGCGTTACCCGACATTCGGCTGACTGCCGACGTGATGATTGCCGAGGGTGACTATGTGGTGGGGCTGGGGGGGGTATACGGAACCCATACCGGCGGCGACCTCTTTGGCGTCCCAGCGCGTGGGACTGCGCTCTACTGGGACGCCATCGATGTGGCGCGTTTCGAGGACGGCAAAATCGTGGAGCGCTGGCTCGAGGCCGACGCCGCCTCGCTGTTTCGGCAGCTCGGCCTGATGCCCGGTTCGACCGAGACGCTCGAGCTACCCGTAGCGCCCACAGGGACAGGCGCACCCGACAGCACCCCAGAACAGAACAAGGCGACCATGCGCCGCTTCATCGAAGAGGTGTGGAATCAGGGCCAGCTCGAGGTAGCCGACGAGATTTTTCACCCCCAGGCAACCAGCCCCAGCGCCCGACAACTGCCCAGAGGAGGCGAGGGGGTCAAACTCATCGCCCAGATGTTCCGTTCGGCCTTTCCCGACTACCACATGACCATTGACTTCATGGTGGCCGAGGGCAACTGGGTCTGTGCTCACTTTACCCAGTCAGGCACCCAGCAGGGCGAGTTGATGGGCCTGCCCGCCAGCGGCAAGCGGGCCAAGTGGACCGAACTCGGCATCCTGCGTTTTGAGGGCGGTGTGGTGGTGGAGAGCTGGTATCAGGCCAACATGCTGAGTCTGATGTCGCAACTGGGTGTCCAGCCCACCTGAACGCATTCTCCTCGAGCTTCTCGAGTCTCACCCAGCATGATGGGTCTGCGCCCCGACCTCGCAGTTAGGAGAAAACATGACTCAAAGCCACGGTTCACAAAATATAGAAGCACAGAATAAAGCGCTCTTTCACCGCTGGTTCGGACAAGCCTGGAACGCCGGACATTACGAGGTCGCCCATGAGGTCATCAGCCCCCAGATGCGGGTCCACGGTGCGGGCGGGCAGCCGGTGGAGATGGGACCCGACGGACTCATCGGCCTGATTTCAACCTGGCGGGGGGCCTTCCCCGACGGTCAAATGGTCTCGAGCGGACTCATTGCCGAAGGCGACCTCGTGGCGGCACTGCTCACCTGGCGCGGCACCCAGCAGGGCGATTTTTACGGCGCGCCTGCTTCTGGGCGCTCGGTGGTCTGCACCTCCATCGGACTGGACCGCATCGAGAACGGCATCATCGTGGACGGTTGGGGTGAGCTGGACATGGTGGGCATGATGCAACAACTGGGCGCGATGCCGCCGATTGGCCCCGGCTCGAGCGCCAAAGGGCAATCGGCTGAGTGGGGCAGCGCCGAGCAGGTGGTGGCCGGACCCGCCAACGGAGACGAAAAAGCGGTGGTTGCTGCCTTCATCGGGGCTTTTAACACCGGAGACCTCTCGAGCGTGCAAGCCGAAGGCTTCCGCGAGTATGGCCCCGTCTACGGAACCAGCGACGCGGAGGGCGCGGCTCGAGTGCTGGGAGAACTGAGGGCCGCGATGCCCGATTTGCACTACGCGGTGGACTCCAGCGTCACGCTCTCCGAGGGCGATTTGGTGGTGATTCACGGCGTACTGAGCGGCACCTACAGCGGCTCGAGCCTGTGGAGCAGCACTCCCAACGGTAAAAGTGTGAGCTGGACCCAGACCGAACTGCTGCGCGTGAAAAGTGGCAAGGTGCTCGAGCGCTGGGTTTGCACCGACAATATGGCGCTGCTCACCCAGATTGGATTATTAGGAGGAGGCGCGTGACCAATGAGGCCCCGCCAACAGGCCGCAGGCTGACCCCTGCCGAGATGAAGGCCAAGCTGCTGTACTTTTACCAGCAAACCAACGCCCTGAACTTCACGGTTTTTAGCGAGATGCTCTCGCCCGATTTTGTGAACTATGGCGTGGCGGGCTTTCCCGATTTGCACGGTCCCGCCGAGTTTCGGGGGCTGTATGAACGCTTTCTCGAGGGGATGCCCGACCTGCACTTCAGCCCCACTTTCATGGTGGCCGAAGGCGACATCGTGTTTCTGCGCGGCACCCTGGGCGGCACCCACTCGGGCAACCTGATGGGCATGGCCCCGGCGACAAACAAGCGTCTGGCCTGGACCGGAACCTCGGTGTACCGCTTCAACGAGCAGGGCATCATCGTCGCCCGCTGGGAGGAGTGGGACGTTCTCGGCATGATGCAGCAGGCAGGCGTGATTCCAACCCCACCGGGTCAGGAAACTCCACCGCCCAGCACCACGCCCGAAATACACCCCACCGCGACGGACACCGACCCGGCCAGGGTAGCGCAGAACCGCGCCCTGATGGAGCGTTTCATCGAGGCGGTGTGGAATCAGAAAAAGCTCGAGGTGGCCGACGAGGTGTTTGCTCCCAATGCCACCAGCCCCGACGCGGCCATGCTGCCGCCCGGTGGTGCTGGGGTGAAAATCATCGCCGGCATGTTCTTCGAGGCGTTTCCCGACTTTCACATGGAGATTGACTTTTTAGCCGCAGAAGGCGACCGGGTAGCGGCCCACTTCGTGCAGGGCGGCACCCATCAGGGAGTGCTGTTCGGCATTCCGGCGACGAGTAAAAAGGTGCAATTTGGTGAAATGGGCATCCTACGGCTCGAGAACGGGCAGGTGGTGGAGAGCTTTTACAACACCGACATGATGGGCCTGATGGGGCAACTCGGCGTGGGCGGCGACGCTGGGCAAGCCAAGGGCTGAGCGCGGTTGAGCAGAACGCTCGCGCAAGATACGAGAAACGACACAAGCGAGACTCTGGAGAACGCATGAGCGATACCGAAAATAGCACTCGAGCCGTGATAGACGCCTACTACACCCACGCCAACGCCGGAAACTGGGACGCGTGGTGCGACCTGTTTACTGAGAATCAGGTGATGGACGAGCAACTGGCCGGACACATCGAGACCCTTTCCACCCTACGCCCGATGATGGCAGGCATGGGCGTGGCCTATTCGAGGTTCCAGAACATACCCAAAAACATCGTCATCAACGGAAACGAGGCGGCGGTGGTGTCCCACATTTCAGCAGCCAACGCGGCAGGCGACCCCATCGAAGCCAAAGTGATGAACTACTTCCGGCTCGAGGGCGGGAAAATCGCCTATATGGCCAACTTTCACGACAGCGTGCCGTTCAAGCCCTTTCTCGAGCAGAAATTGTAGGTTGCGAAAAAGTGGGGCTATGGCTCGAGCTTTAACCCCCCTTCTCTTTGGCGCTATCGCTTCAAAGAATATCCCCCCTGTAAAACAGGGGGGAACCATAGGGAAAGCGTAGCGCTCCCTATTCGGGGGGTCCTTCCAGGCCGAATAACCCCAAAGGAACCACTATGGCCAATCCAAATGAATACGACTACATCGTGGTGGGCATGGGCGCGGGTGGCTGCGTGCTGGCCAACCGTCTGAGCGAGGACCCTGGCGTGAGCGTGCTGGCGCTCGAGGCGGGGGGGCGTGAGCTGCCCGAAAACGTTTCTATTCCGTCGCTGTGGTTTACCCTGTTCGGCTCGAGCATCGATTATGGCTACTTCAGCGTGCCGCAGCCCGGACTGAACGGACGCCAGACCTACGAGCCACGCGGCAAGGCCATTGGCGGCAGCTCGAACATGTACATCATGATGCACATTCGGGGTCACACCTCCGATTATGACAACTGGGCCTACAACGGCGCTCCGGGGTGGGGCTACGCAGACGTTTTGCCCTACTTCAAAAAGCTCGAGGACCAGGAAGACACCACGAGTCCGTGGGCCGGACACGGCGGGATGATTTCGGTGCAAAACGCCGGACTGCACGACCCCAACCCCACCTCGAAGGCGTTTATCGATGCGGCGCTCGAGCTGGGCTATCCGCACACAGACGACTTCAACGGCCCGCAGATGGAGGGTGCGGGCTGGCACCACGTCAATATTCGGGATGGCAAGCGGCACAGCGCGGCGGTGGCGTACCTGCTTCCGGCGCTCGAGCGGCCCAACCTGACCCTGCACACCGGAGCGCCTGCCACCCGCTTGCTGTTTGAGGGCAAACGCTGCATTGGCGTGGCCTACATGCAGGGCGAGCAGGAGGTGCAAGCCTTTGCTCGAGCGGAGGTCATCGTGTGCGGCGGGGCCATCGAGACCCCCAAGCTGCTCCTGCTCTCCGGCATCGGCAACGCGGCCCACCTGCGCGAGCACGGCATTGAGGTTTTACACGACCTACCTGGTGTGGGCGAGAACTTCCACAACCACGTTCTGACCGGAGTTATCAACGAGTGCGGCACCGCCGTGCCTGCGGGCCACCAGAACCTGTCCGAGTCGGCGCTGTTCCTCAAATCCGACCCCGGCTGGGCCGCGCCTGATTTGCAAATTGCCTTCGTACACGTTCCTTTCAACATCATCGTGGGAGAGAGTCACCCCAACTCCATCAGCATTCTGCCCGGAGTGGTGCGTCCGCTCTCGAGGGGCTGGATTCGGCTGGCCTCCGGCGACCCGCTGGACAAGCCGCTGGTCAACCCTAACTATCTGGGGGTGGAATCCGACCTCGAGCGACTGGTGCAAGCGGTCAAACTCTCGAGGGACCTGTTTGGCACTCAGGCGTTCGCTCCGTGGGTGGACAAGGAGGTGATGCCGGGGCCAGACGTGAGGACCGACGACCAAATCCGCGAATTCGTGCGCTCGAGCGCCGACAGTTATCACCACCAAGCCGGGTCCTGCAAGATGGGCCTGGACAGCATGGCGGTGGTAGACCCACACCTGCGGGTTCACGGACTCGAGGGCCTGCGAATTGCCGACGCCTCGGTGATGCCCGCCGTGCCCTCGGGGAATTGTCACACCGGAATTCTGATGATTGGCGAGAAGTGCGCCGATTTGTTGAAAGGCGCTCGAGCGCCACTTTCACACTCAAACGCATCGGAGGTGGCCCTTGAAGCTTAGTGGAAAGAAAATTGCGGTTTTGATGGAGTCCGACTTTTACGAGCCGGAAATTTTGTACTACAAAAGCCGCTTTGCCGAGGAAGGCGCAGAGGTTCACTTTCTGACCAAACTGTGGGGCCAGCCGGGGCTGACCTTTAAAGGTCATGAGCACCAGATGCCCTTTTACGTGGACAAATCGTTCGAGGACATGTCCGACGAGACCCTGCGCGGGTACGCCGCCGTCATCGTGCCGTCGGGCATCGTGTCCGACAGGTTGCGCTACACCCCGGACGTAACCAAACCCTCGAGCGCCGTCGAGTTCGTACGCCGCGCGTTTGCCGAACCGGGCGTCATCAAGGGCGTCATCTGTCACGGCCTGTGGCTGATGGCCTGGGCACCCGATTTGGTCAAGGGGCGCAGGCTGACCACCCACAACAACCTCTACGCCGACGCGAATAACATGGGCGCGGTCTACGTGGACGCGGATGTGGTCGAAGACGGCGACCTCATCACCGGACGCACCGGGGGCCACCACGCGGCCTTCGCTCGAGCCATCATCGAGCGCCTCTCGCGAGTGGTCGAGACTCCTGTCAGTGAGATGCAGGCATGAAGTTCTCGCACGTCGCGCTCAATTGCCGCGATATTGACGCCACCCAGGCGTTTTACGTCCAGCACTTCGGCTTTGCGGTGTCTCGAACCCTTCCGCTCGAGCAGAATCAAAAAATCGTGTTCCTCAAGCGCGACGACGTTTACCTCGAGCTGTTCGGCTCCGATATCGAGGTAAATAAGCTCTTCCCGGACGGCCACCACGCCATCGGGGTGCTGCGCCATCTGGCCTTTCAGGTAGACAGCGTGGATGAAGTGTTAGCCACAATGGGGCAGGGCGCGAAGGTGACTTTGGGACCGCTCGAGTTCGACGCTTTTATTCCGGGTTGGAAGACGGTGTGGCTCGAGGACCCGGATGGCACGGTGGTGGAAGTGAGCCAGGGGTATCGGGACGCGTGAGCCTTCGGTTCGTAGAGGGCAAAGGGCTTTTTATGCTCTAGCTCGAGCGGGGAACCCCCTTTCTCTTTGGCGCTGTCGCTTCAAAGAATATCCCCCTACACAGCAGGGGGGAACCAAAGAAGAACTCGAGCGGTAGATTGGCGGTTAAAGTTCCCCCCTGTTTTACAGGGGGGAACCACAGCAAAAGCGTAGCGCTTGCTGTTCGGGGGGTCACAGTGGCCGAACCACCCCACAAACCAGAATCTCAAAAATTTAAGGAGAAACCATGACCCAAACCACCGTCAACATGGCCGTCGAGCAAGCGGGCGTGACCAACACGCTCAACTTTACCTTTTCGGACACCATCGCTGGATATGTGACCTCGTTCGACTCGAGCGCCCGCACGTTTGTGCTCAAGACCACCGACGGGCGCGAGTTCACCGTCACGCTCAAGCCGCAAACCTACGCCTACCTGGTGCGGAACCTGGGTGAGCCGTACCTGGACGCCACCGGCCAGATTGACGCCATGCTCGAGGAGGGCCGTTACCTCTACGCCTACGGGGTGTATTACCCGGAGGCGCGGGGCCTGACCTTCGAGGTTCAGTTTCTGCTGTTCGTGGGCAGTAAAAACGGTGAGTTCCGCTTCGAGAAGCAGGACTGGTGGATTCGCCAGCTCGAGCAGATTGCGCGCTTTTACCGCAAGGCGCAGTTCGGCAAGGGCGAAATCGACTTTAAAAACTACCGCACCACCATCAACCTGGCGGGTGAGCGTTCGCAGGACAACTACGTGCAGGAAACCGACACCATCTCGAGGCTGGTGTACGGCTTCGCCAGCGCTTACATGCTGACCGGAGACGAGGATTTCCTGGCGGTGGCCGAGAAGGGAACCGAGTATCTGCGCGGCCACATGCGCTTTTTTGACCGCGACGAGAACATCGTGTACTGGTATCACGGGGTCAAAATCAACGGTGAGCGCGAGGAAAAGCTGTTCACCTCCGAGTTCAACGACGATTTCGACGCAGTTCCGGCCTACGAGCAGATTTACGCGCTGGCCGGACCCATCCAGACCTACCGCGTGACCGGAGACCCGCGCATTCTTAAGGATGCCGAGCTGACCATTGACCTCTTTGACCGCTTCTTTCTGGATAAGGAGCGCGGCGGCTACTACTCGCACCTGGACCCCATCACCCTCGACCCGCTCTCAGACGCGCTGGGCGCGAACAAGGGCAAGAAGAACTGGAACTCGGTGGGCGACCACGCACCGGCTTACCTCATCAATCTGGTGCTGGCCACCGGCAACGAGCGCTACACCCAGTTTCTCGAGGGAACCTTTGACACCATCGCCAAGCACTTTCCCGACTTTGACAACAGCCCCTTTGTGCAGGAGAAGTTTTTCGACGACTGGTCGCCGGACCGTCAGCACATGTGGCAGCAAAACCGGGGCGTGGTGGGTCACAACCTGAAAATCGCCTGGAACCTGATGCGGATGTATGGCATGATGCCCAAGCCCGAGTACGAAACCCTGGCCCGCCGAATTGCGCTCGAGATGCCCAAAGTCGGCGGCGACGTGCAGCACGGAGGCTGGTACGACGTGATGGAGCGCTCGAGGGTTGAGGGTCAGGACTGGAACCGCTACGCCTTCCACGACCGCAAGGCGTGGTGGCAGCAGGAGCAGGGCATCCTGGCTTACCTGATTATGAAGGGCGTGCTGGGCGACGACGACTATTTGCGGCTGGCTCGAGAGTCGCAGAGCTTTTACAACGCCTGGTTTTTAGACCACGACGACGGAGCGGTGTACTTCAACACCTTCGCCAACGGGATGCCCTACCTGCTGGGCACCGAGCGCTTCAAGGGCAGCCACTCGATGAGCATGTATCACTCGAGCGAACTGTGCTACCTCTCAGCCATCTACAACAACCTGCTGATTTTCAAAAAGCCGATGGATTTTTACTTCAAGCCCCTGCCAGGAGGCTTCGTAGACAACATTTTGCGGGTGTCCCCCGACATTTTGCCGCAAGGTGCAATACGCATCTCGAGCGTGGAAATCGACGGCGAAGCGTACACTGACTTCGATGCCAATGGCCTCACAGTTAAGCTGCCCGAAACCGACGTGCGGGTGAAGGTGAAGGTTACGCTCGAGCCACGGTAAGCTCGTTTCACTCGCGCAGAGAGCAGAAGGCAGAGAGCAGAGGGCTAAAAACGACGTCGTAACTGCTTGCTTGCGCCTTTGAAGATTTTTTTCAATCTATTCGCAATTAACCCGTATATCATAAAGCTCTCTGCCCTCAGCGACTTCCGAATGAAGTCACCATCTGACACGAGGTCCCTAGGATGAACCCATGAAGATAAGCTCGAGCACGCAAAACGATGTTCTCCTGGTCACACTCGAGGGAGATGTGGACGGCAAGACCGCACCACAGGTACAGCAAGAGGTGTTGCCGCTCATTCCCGAGGGTGGCAAGATGCTCCTCGATTTAAAAGAAGTGCCGTACATGTCCAGCGCGGGGCTGCGAACCCTGCTACTGATTTACCGTCAGGCGCAGGGCAAGGGCAGCAAAATCGCTCTCTCTGGGCTGTCCGAGGACATTTCAGACACCATGTCCGCCACCGGCTTTCTCGATTACTTCGTGGTCACGGCAGACGTGGCCGCTGGACTCGAGGCCCTGAAATGAGGCGCAAAAAGCCGTCCGACCCGCCAGAAGTGGTCGAAAGCTCGAGCGTGCCTGCCGTGCCAGAACTTCTCGAGGAGAAACCCAAGAAGCCCCGTGCTCCCCGCAAAAAGGCGGTCAAGCTCGAGGTGACGGACGGACTCTCACCCGAGGAAAGCGCAGGCGTGCCGACTTCGGGGCAGATGGACGATTTGAGTTCGGTCTCGAGCGCGGGAACCGGGGCCACGGGGCTGGAGACGACCTCGAGCGCCCCCGTCGCCCTGGACACAAGTTTGGGCCTCTCGCCAGAAGAAAGGGCGGGCGTACCGACTTCGGGCCAGATGGACGACCTCAGCGCGGTGACGCTCAGCACACCTCCTTCAACGACCAACGCACCCTCGAGCTTGAGTCTCGAGGGCAGCCGCATCGATTTTTACCCCACCCACGAGCATCAGGGCTACCGGATGCGTCCGGGTCGGGCGCTGCCGTTTGGGGCCACACTGGTTCCCAGCGGCATCAACTTCAGCGTGTTCTCGAGCCACGCCACCAGTTGTACCCTGGTGCTGTACGACAAGGGTGAGCGCGAGCCTAAGGTGGAGATTCCCTTTCCCGAAGAATTCCGGGTGGGCAACGTCTACGCCATGATTGTGTTCGATTTGGACCCCGAAACCCTCGAGTACGGCTACCGCATGGACGGCCCTTTTTCACCAGAATCCGGCCACCGCTTTGACGCAGAAAAGGTGCTGCTCGACCCTTACGCCAAAGTGGTCAGTGGACGCGACGTTTGGGGCCTGACCCCCGACTGGAACGACCCCTACCCGCACCGCGCCCGCATCGCCTTCGACGATTTCGACTGGGAGGGTGACATCCCGCTGAATTTGCCCAGTGAGGACTGGGTGGTCTACGAGGCCCACCTGCGCGGCTTCACCCGGCACCCCTCGAGCGGGGTCCGCTTTCCTGGCACCTTCACCGGCCTGCGCGAAAAACTGCCCTACCTCAAGGAACTGGGCATCAACGCGCTCGAGCTGATGCCGATTTTCGAGTTCGACGAGTTCGAGCACTCGATTACGGACCCCGAGACCAGGAAGGTGGACCACCTCAACTACTGGGGTTACAGTACGGTCAACTTCTTTGCGCCCAAAGCGGGTTACGCCGCCACCGGAAAGCGCGGAATGCAGGTGGACGAACTCAAAGCCCTGGTCAAGGCCGCCCACAAACAGGGTCTCGAGGTCATTTTGGACGTGGTGTTTAACCACACCGCCGAGGGCGACCAGCGCGGCCCCACCATCAGCTTTCGTGGCCTGGACAACCAGACCTACTACATGCTGACCCCGGAGGGTTACTACTTCAACTTCTCCGGCACCGGCAACACGCTCAACTGCAACCACCCGGTGGTGCGCGGCATGGTGCTCGACTGCCTGCGCTACTGGGTCTCCGAGTACCACATAGACGGCTTCCGCTTCGATTTGGCGGCTATTTTGGGCCGCGCTCAGGACGGCACACCCTTGTCTAACCCTCCGCTGCTCGAGAGTCTGGCCGCCGACCCCATTCTGGCCCGCACCAAACTGATTGCTGAAGCCTGGGACGCGGGTGGACTGTATCAGGTGGGTAGCTTCCCCTCTTACGGGCGCTGGGGCGAGTGGAACGGCAAATACCGCGACACGGTGCGGAAATTTCTCAAGGGCGAGAGCGGCCTGGTGGGCGACATGGCCATGCGGCTTCAGGGGTCGCCCGACCTCTACGCGGCGCGGGGCGCCACCGCCAGCATCAACTTCATCACCGCGCACGACGGCTTTACCCTGCGCGACATGGTGAGCTATAACGACAAGCACAACGAGGCCAACGGCGAGAACAACAACGACGGGGCCAACGACAACGAGTCGTGGAACTGTGGCGTCGAGGGCGAAACCGACGACCTGGGCGTGCTCGAGCTGAGAAACCGCCAGATTAAAAACGCGCTGAGTATGCTGTTCACCAGTCAGGGCATCCCCATGCTGCTGATGGGCGACGAGATGGGCCGCACCCAATTTGGCAACAACAACACCTACTGTCACGACGGAGAGTACAACTGGCTGGACTGGACCCTGCTCGAGAGCCAGTCGGAAACCTTCAACTTCTGCAAGAACATGGTGCAGTTTCGCCACCTGCACCCCACGCTCAGGAACCGCTATCACCTCTCGGGGCGCGACTACCTGGGGACCGGCTACCCCGACATCAGCTTCCACGGCCTCAGCGCGTGGCAGCCGGATTGGTCCAGGGGAAGTCGCACCCTGGCCTTCATGCTGTGTGGTAAACACGCCAGGGGCGGGGCGGCGCTGGACGATTACCTGTACGTAGCCCTGAACATGGACTGGGACAGCCACGCCTTCGGGCTGCCGCATCTACCCGAAGGAATGGTGTGGCACGTCTTTGCCAACACCGGCGCAGCCGCTCCGTTTGATATCTGCACTCCTGGTCAGGAACCCGCGCTCGAGGGGCAGGCCGAGTTCTGGATGGGTCCGCGCTCGGTGGCGGTGCTGGTGGGGAAAGTTCCGGTTTGAGCGTGCTCGAGCGAGGTTTTTAGGCGCTCGAGCACGCTTGTTTTGCGCCATCCGGCGGATAATTGGTAATTGGTTGGTCTGCGCTTGAGCGGTCTGGCCCGGAAGGTGCCGCTTAGACCAAGACAGCGCCCAACATCAAACCGACCAAGAACCAAAAACCAACGACTCGCCGGAGGCGCTCTTTTTCACCCTCTCACAAAAGGAGATTCAACATGGCTCTGACCGTCAAAATCGAAAACAAAGGCAAAGAAGCGTTCATCACCCTGGCAGGTCAGCTCGACTCTGCCGCCGCCCCCAGCTTCCGGGACGCGGTGGACCAGGTGTTTGCTCAGCCCGAAAAGCCCGAGAAGGTCATCATCATCATGAACGACCTCGAGTACATGGCCAGCGCGGGCCTGCGCTGCCTGGTGTTTGCCAAGCAAAAAGCTGGAGCCACCGTGCCCATCGTGCTTTCTGGCGTGACCGAAGAGGTTTACGAAACCATCGAGATGACCGGATTTCACCACAGCGTGGAGATTGTGGAGAACTACGTCTCGAGCGCGTAAATGTGCTCGAGCGGGTCATTCGGCAATGAGTTGTGAGTTATGAGCTAAAAGACTTGTGGAACATCGTTTTTCGACTCCACAAAGGCTCTAGACCCTGTAGAGATGTACCGAATGACCCAAAGGTAATTCCGCTCGGAACATCTTGCTCAAACATTCTTCTCGAGTGGTTCTACGCAAATTAATCTGCTCTGGACCCACTCGACGGCCCTTCTACTCCCGTTCCCCCTTCCCTTTCAAGGACCCCCATGGAACCCCTGACCGTACCCGCCACGCTCGAGGAACTCGAGGTTCTGGCCGATTTCGTCATTCAAGCCGCAAAAGACGCGGGACTCGAGAAAAAGCCCGCTTACCGACTTCGGCTGGCGGTGGACGAAATCGCCACCAACATCGTCACACACGGCTATCAGGAGATGGGCCTCACCGGGGACATCACCATCTATGCCGATATGGACGAACATTCTCTGACCATCACGCTCGAGGACACCGCCGTGCCCTACAACCCGCTCGAGGAGGACGAAGTGACCCCCGAAGAGCTGCACCGTCCGCTCGAGCAGCGCGAATTGGGTGGCCTGGGCATCTTCCTCACCCTACGCGGGGTGGACCGCTTCACCTACGAGCGGATGGCTAACCTCAACCGAAACCTCTTCACCATGCGTCGGCCCCTAGCGAACCCGCAAGAGAGCCAACCCGTGCGCGACGCGAAACCCCAGGAGTAGGCGTGGACGCTCATTTAATCTTATTTCAACCTGCGCGTAGCGAGGTATCAGCGCGGGAAATCTCGAGTTGGACCCCCACGCTGCTCGAGGCCGGATACACCCTCGAGACGGTGGGGTCGCTTGCCGAACTACTGGCCTTGCTCGAGGTCCAGCCCACAGTTCCGGTATTAATAGACGACGCAGCCGGGGTGAGTTCGCTCGAGGGCCTTCCCGAGGGCCGCCTCAGTCATTTTCTGGTGGTGGGACAAAGTTTCGAGGAAGTTCACGAGTGGCTCGAGTACGGCCTGACCGATTTTATTTTGTTACCGCTCAACGCCACGCTGCTGCGCGCCCGCATCGAGGTGCGCCGCGCGGTGTTGCGCGGGGAGCAGGACCGCCGCGACGTAGTGCGCCACACCGAACTGATGCTGCTCGAGCGCGATGTGGCCATCGGGCGCGACATTCAGGCCAGCTTCTTGCCCGAAAGCCTGCCCGAACCCGAAGGCTGGGATTTGGCGGCGTTTTTCAGGCCTGCAAGGGAAGTGGCCGGAGACTTCTACGACGGCTTCGAGCTGCTCAACAAGCGCCGGGTGGGGATTGTGATGGCCGACGTGTGCGACAAAGGCGTGCCCGCCGCCATCTTCATGGCGCTGTTTCGCACCCTGATTCGCGCCGGAGCGCAGCAAAACATCAGCCTGTCGTGGACCGACCCCACCAGCTTCACCGACGATAAAGTGTGGCTGGGCGGCAAAGGTGAGCGGCGGCAAAGTTTGCCCCGCATCGGCAGCAGCGCCCTGATGAACGCGGTGAGCGGCACCAACAACTACATGACCGAGAACCACCTCTCGACCGGGTATTTTGTCACGCTGTTCTTCGCCATCTTTGAACCCTCGAGCGGAAGTTTGCTCTACATCAACGGGGGCCACAACCCGCCGGTGATTCTGAGAACCGATGGCAGTTACACCACGCTCAAACCCACCGGACCCGCTGTGGGCATGATTCCCGGCGCGCAGTACCGCATCGGTCAGGAGTGCCTCAACCCCGGCGATGTGCTGTTCACCTACACCGACGGCGTGCCAGAAGCCAAAGACGAGGCGGGCCACTTCTTCGGCGTACCTCGCATGATGGAGATTCTGCTCGAGCAGCCCATCACAGACTCTCAGGCGCTGGTGGACCGCATGAAGGCCGCGCTGGACAACCACATCCGCGAAGCACCCCAGTTTGACGACATCACCATGATGTGCGTGCGACGTCAGCCGCTCGAGGAAGCGAGTGATGAGTAGTGAGTAGTGAGTTTTGCGCCTCCGGCGGGTCATTAGTCATTGGTCATTGGTTGGTCTGTCCTCGAACGCCCTAAATCAAACCGACCAAGAACCAATGACTAATGACCCGCGAGCAGGCCCGGAAGGTGCCGTTCTGCTCAAGACAGCCGGAGGCGCTTTTTCCAACCCTCTCCCTCTCCAACCCTCTCAGCTCCACCCTCGAGCAAACCTCACCACGCCACCCTTTCAAGAGGAACCCATGCCAAAAATCATCTCCATTCATTCCTTTCGCGGGGGTACCGGCAAGTCCAACAGTACCGCCAATCTGGCCACCCTGATGGCCGCTCGAGGTCTCCGGGTCGGGGTCATTGACACCGACATCCAGTCGCCTGGAGTGCATGTGCTTTTCCGGCTCGAGCCGGACCAGATGCACCACACCCTCAACGATTACCTGTGGGGCAATTGCAACATCGAGCAGGCCGCGCACGACGTGACCGAGAAGGTTGGAATGCCCGCCAGTAGCAAGGGCCGGGTGTTTCTGGTTCCCTCGAGCGTCAAGAGCCGCGACATCGTGCGGATTCTGCGCGAGGGTTACGACATGGGCCTGCTCAACGACGGCTTCCAGCGCCTGATAGAGCTGATGAAGCTCGATGTGCTCATCATTGACACCCACCCTGGTGTGGGCGAGGAAACGCTGCTCTCCATCGCCATGAGCGACGCCATGCTGCTGATTTTGCGCCCCGACCAACAAGACTTTCAGGGCACGGCGGTCACGGTGGAGGTGGCCCGTCAGCTCGACATCCCCAAAATGCTGCTGCTGGTCAATAAAACACCGACCAGTTACGACTTCGGTGACGTGCAAAAGCAGGTGGAGCGCAGTTACGACTGCGTGGTGGCTGCCGTTTTGCCTCACTCCGACGAGATGATGACCCTAGCCTCGAGCGGCGTGTTCGTACTGCGTTACCCTCAGCACGCCATCACCCACAGTTATAATAAGGTGGTGGACCAGCTTTTAGCTTGAGGTAGGGTCCATGGGTACACTCGAGCGGGGAAGGAGCCAATGAACTCATCACCGCCAAATTCGGGTCAAGACCCAAGTCAGGAGCAGGACTTGTTTCAGCAACTGGTGCGCGAGATTGACGCGTGGCCCATGCAGGAAGGCATTCGTACCACCGACTTGACTTTGCTGGGCGAGCCGCTCAGGGGGGTGCTCAACGCCACTGTGCGCGAGGGGTTTATGACCCTGCCTCACTTTGCTCAGGGTCTGGGACTTCCGCTCGAGTGGGCCGAAAAGGTGGTGGATTTGCTGCTCGAGCACGGGTTTTTACGCAGCAGCGAGACCGGTGAGAGCGGCGAAACCGAGTACCGGGTGCGCTACGCTCGCGCTGGACGCAACACCGGAGACCTGTGGCAGCGCGTCACGGGCGCGCTCGACGACAAACTGCACCGCCTCGAGCTGAGTCCAGATAAACCGGATAAACCAGAGCCGTAAAGCATGAGGAAACGTTTAGGAGCTAAAGACCGCTGCAAACGTTCATCAGCTCGAGAGTGCAGATAGGAACACGCCTATCCTGAAAGTTGTAATCAACACTCGAGGATTTAGCGATTCTGCTGACCAGATTTTTGGAGATGGCGTGTATGGGTTTTGTTTTGTGGTACGCCTTTTAAAAACTTTCGATACTCAATTTTAACCTCGAGCCTAGTTTTTTGTGTAGTGCAATTTTGATAGACAAATCTCATGAGAGAAGTTTAATATATAGTTAAATCACTTCGGACTTTTAGATTGACTTGCTCATTTCTTACCCGCTCGAGACACATGTTGCCCTCATCCCCCCCCCCTCGACTTGCCCCACTACTGGCGTTCAGTTCCTTCACCCGAGGAACGGGGCGCTCTACCCTGATTGCGGCCCTGGCCCTGCGACTGGCCCAGAGCAAGCGGGTGCTGGTGGTGGATACCGACCTGACGGCCCCCAAAATGCACACCCTGCTGGGACTCGGCTCGAGCAGTGCAAAATTCACCCTCAATGACTTTTTTGTAGGTCTGACCGAACTACAAGACACGCTCCACGTTATTCAAACTCATCCTGCCGGAAGTTTGCTGCTAATTCCCGCCAGCGACGACACCCTGCAAGTCGCGTGTTGTCTGCGCGAGTCCTACCGGGTCGAGGCGCTTTTCGCACCGCTGCACGCGCTGTGCGCTCGAGAAAAGATTGACGTGGTGCTGCTCGATATGCCCGCCGGACTCAGCGACACCACTTTGCCGGTTATCGCCCTATCAGACGCGCTTTGGGTGGTCATGCGCTTAGATGTGCGCGATTACGAGGGCGTGGCGGTGACGCTCGATGTAACCCGGCGGCTCGAGGCCCGCCCAATGAGTTTAGTGGTCAATTTAGTGCAGGGACACCCGCTCGAGGAAGTGGAAAAGCAGGTCAGCAACACCTACGGATGTCCCAGTTACGCCCTGCCCTTCGTGGCCCCACTGACCAGTTCGCTCGAGAGCGAAACCCGCCTGAGTACCTTATCGAGCGCGCTGCTCAAACAACAGAAACTTTATTAGTGGGCGCTCAAGAACGCGATACGCCCGTTTGAATTGAAATGAAATAGAAATCTGTTCCAAGCCAGCACAGGAGAGCCTTTCAGTGACTTCAGAGCCAAAAATTTTTCAACTCAAGGTGGCGGAGTGGAAAAAAGTCCTTCCACTGCTGCTTTTGTTGGCTATAGACGCGGTGGTGGGGCAGTTTGCCGAGGTGGTCGCCACCTCCGGGTTCATCGACCAGCTCGGCATAAAGGAGTTGCCGTGGATGTGGATGGGCAGCATGGTCATCAGCGTGGCCGCCACCACCGTGTTTGCACTGGTGGTGGACCAGTCCAAACGGGTCAATCTGATGAGCTGGGTGCTGGGCGGCTTTATGGGAGCTTACGGCACCGTGGCGCTACTACTCGGCCTTCACGCGCCCGACCTGGCCATCTATCCGCTGCTCTACATCATCACCGAGGTGCAGTACATCGTCTTTCCGCTGGCACTGTGGGCGCTGGCCGGAGACCTGTTCGGCTTGGCCGACTCTAGGCGGATGTTTCCGGTCATCGCGGCGGGGGGTGCGGTGGGCAATATCCTGGGCAACGCGCTGGCGGCGACGCTGGCGGTGCTGTTTGCCCCAACAGGCGGCGGCACCGTCGGTACGATGGGGGCGACTACCCTGCTGTACGGACTTTCCTTGTTGCTCATTCGGCTGACCCTGGCGCGGACCCCGGTTCGTGCCCGCAACACCGCCAAATCTACGGTGAATCTGAAAGAGGACCTGCACGTCTGGAGCGATTTTTTCAAGAACGTGCCGCTGTTTCGCAACCTGGCGCTCACCATCTTTTTAGCCGGTCTGGGCTTCACCTTGCTCGAGTTCTACTTTCTGCGCGCGGTAGATGCCCGCTTTTCAGGTCAGCCCTCAGACTTTCAGACCTTTTACAGCTTGTATAAGATTTTGCTCTACAGCCTGCTGTGGCTGGTTCAGGGGGTGCTAAGCGGCATTCTGGTGAAGCACACCGAACTCAAGCGCTCGTTCACCGCGCTGCCGCTCACCCTGGGGCTGAGCTTGCTGGTCATGGTGGCCTTTCCAGCCTTCGTGGTGGTGGTGGTGGGTCAGTTTATCGCTCGAGTGGTGCAGTGGGGCTGGGACCATCCCTCGAGAAGCGTGGTGCTGAACCTAGTTCCCGACGAGCGCCGGGGCCGCATCAGCAGTTTCATCAACAGCTTTGTCTACGCCGCCTCGACCCTGCTGGGTAGCGCGACCATTCTGATTTTTCTGGCCCTTGAACATTACGGGCTAGTGGGCAGTGCCTTTGCCACCCGCCTTCCGCTGCTGCTGGCGCTGTTCGCGGCGCTGGCAGCGGTGTGGTTCTCGGTGAAGCTGCGCGACAGCTACGAAAAAAGCCTGCTCAACTGGCGTTTGTCCCGCTCCAAGCGCAAAAGCGTGCTCGATGGGCTGGAGTTCTGATGTCCCCCTTAGAGCACAGCCTAGAGTCGCTGACCCGGCCCGACCCCCGACTCAGCGAGCCGACGGGTCCGCGTGGGGTCGCGCTGCTCGATGTGTACGGCCCCCAATCCGCGTACCTTCCCCGCGTATGTGAACTGTTCTGGACCCTGTTTCCCAAGTATCGGCGCTACATGCAGTACATCCGGGCCTGCGCCCTGCGCCACACCCCCGAGCATCCACACGCGGTGGGACACGTCTGGGCGGTTTACGACCCCGCTCGAGTGAACGGGGACCAAGACGTGACCCAAGGGATTGTGGGCTTTCAAATTTTCAACTACGTCACCCCGCAACGGGGCGGCAGTGGCTTTGGACTGGGCGCGTTTCGTGGTCTCGAGGGGGATTACCAGCACGGCGGGGTAGGCGCGTGGCTGTTGCGCGGCGCGCTCGAGCAACTGGCCCTCGACGCTTTGGAGCGCCTCGAGCCGCCCCCACTGGGCCATCTGGTCGAGGTGGAGCCACCCCAGGGCGCGCAGGGACGCGAAATATTTGCCCAGAAAACCGGAGCGATTCTGCTCGAGGGCGACTATCTCGAGCCGCCCATGCTGCGGGGCGTGTCCTACATTACCCCCGAGGAGTTGGTGGGCATCGTTCCCAGGCCCATGCAACTGGTGTTTTACCCCTTTGAACGGCAAGGCTCGCTCAGTCCGCAAGAAACCTGTGCGCTGCTCGAGGGCATTTATCTGGATTATTACCGTCTCGAGCGCGACGACCCGCTCTTCGTACACGCCTGTCGCTCGGTGGAAGGTGTGGAAGGTTTCGAGTCCACTGTTTCTCCTGCTTCTCCTACTTCTCCACCGCTTTCCCTCTAGTCAGACTTTTTGCTCTCGCCCAAACTCGCCCGCCTGAACTCGCCCGCCTGAACTCGTCCGCTCGAGGAACCCCGATGACCGTAGCCGCGCCCACCCCACCACCCACACGCCGCCGTCCCCTCGCCTTCGTCAGCCTGCGAACGCGCCTGGTCGTGGTGTTCACGCTGCTGTTTTTTCTCACCGCAATTGGCATTTTTACCTGGCTTTACGGCTTTGCGGGTCAGGTGGCCACCGACAATCTCAAACGCGATGTGGGGACGGCGGCGCTTACCACCGCGCTGGGCATCGACGGTGACGAGCATCAGAAACTGGTGAAAAGCGGCAAGATTGACGACCCCGATTACGAGAAAATCAGCGCCTACCTGCGCTCGGTGCGGCGCACCAACCCCAAGGCGAGCGGACTTTACACCTACGTTCAGGACCCGCAAAAACCCAATCTAGTGCGGCTCATCGTCAGCTCGTCGGTGCCGCCGGGTAAATCGTTTAGTGTGGCCGACGAGATGGTCCGCAATCTAGCCCCCTCGAGCTGTCGGCTGTCGCAGACCAACCGACCCGCCCTGGGCGAGGTTTACGACCCCGCTGGGTCGCGCATGGTCAACGCCCTCACCGAGGCCACCGTGGACGAGGGAACCTTCAAAGACAGTTGGGGAACGTGGCTCTCCGGTTACGCCCCGATTCGCAACTCCAAGGGAGCCATAGTGGGGGCGGTGGGCATTGATATGTGCGCTGCCGCCGTCGAGGCAGTACAGAAACAGGTGCGCGAGACGATACTTCCGGCGTTTGCGGTGGTGCTGTTGCTCTTTGCGCTGGTGGTTTTTCTGGTGGCCACCGACATCACCCGTCCACTGCTGGGGCTGGCCGCAGTGGCCAAGAACATCGGGCGCGGTCAGTACGACCAGAATCTGGCCCACATTCATAGCACGCGGGTGCAAGACGAGGTGAGCACCCTGGCCCTGATCATCGAGAACATGGCGAGTCAGGTCAAGGTGCGCGAGGATTCGCTCAAGGAACAGGTCCAAGAGCTGCTCATCGAGATTGATGAAGCCAAGCGCCAGAAGCAGGTTGAAGACATCGTGGAGTCGGATTTTTTCCGCGAACTCAAGGACAAAGCCGCCCGGATGCGTGAACGCAGCCGCAACCCCAGTGGACAGTAGACTTCTTTTAGAAGTTGGAGAAGGCTAAAGGCGGTTTCTGGAACGTCCTATCCTCCAGATGAAAAAGATTTGACACATTACCCCTGTACACGGTCCTTCCCTCGAGCAATCCCCACCCATGCCCAACCCCTGTTTCCCTCGCCAACTCGAGAGTGCTTTTCGGTTCATCAGAGCCGGACGTGCGCACTGGCTTGTCCTGGGTAGCCCATGAAGCGGGGTCTGGGGCGCTTTGTTCCCGCTCGAGGGCTGGGTTTCAAATTGCTCGGCGGCTTCACCCTGGTTTTTTCGCTGGCCTTTTGCATCCTGTTTTACCTGTTCTACCTATTCTCCACCGAACTGGCGCTGGGACGGGTGGCTCAGGACCTGCGCGATACCGTGAGGGGAGCCGCGCTGAGCCTGAACGCTGACGAGGTAAAACTGTTGGCTCAGCGGGGAAAGAGCGACGGCGTGGGCGGCTCGAGCGACCCTCTGTACCCTAAACAGCTCGAGATTCTGGAGCGGGTGCACCGAATAGAGCCTCGAGCGTGGCCCTACCTGTACGTGGCCGCGCCCAAAAGCGGTGAAATCACTTATCTGGCCGACGTGTGGAGCCTGCACAACCCGGAGAAAGCCGCCAAGTTTGGCGAGACTCTACCAGGGTTCGGGAGCGGCCTGACTGGCCTCAGAGAGCTGACCCTAGACATGCCGCGAGGTCAGCGCAGCAGTGGACTTTTCGATTGGCTACAGCGCATGGGCTACAGCGACGGCTACGGGGTGTGGGTCTCGGCGTACCAACCGCTCAAGAACGCGGCAGGACAGCTCGAGGGGGCTATCGGCATAGACTTTGACGCCAGTTACGTGGACCAGGTGCAGAACGCCACTCTGGGCTATACCCTGCGGGCTTTCGGGGTGGCCTACGCCATCCTACTCATTCTGGTTTATCTGGTTTCGCTGTGGTTGAGCCTGCCGCTCAGTCGGCTCGCTTTGATGGCCCGCAAGGTGGGCGGTGGCGAGTACAACCAGGATTTTCGGCCCCTGCTGCGGCGCAGCCGAGATGAAATCGTGGAGCTGGCTGAAGTTTTTCACAACATGATTGAACAGGTGCAGCAGCGTGAACTAGGCTTGCAGCATCAGGTGGAGGAACTGCGGATTCAGATAGACCAGAGCAAGACCGAGCAGCAAGTCAAGGACATCGTTGCAAGCGACTTTTTTCAGGACATCAAGGGCAAAGCTGCCGCTATGCGGGCCAAGGCCATCAAGGCCGCTGACTCTCCTAATCAAGACGTTTAAACTCGGCTCGAGCGTACATTTCCACCCCTCATCAGGAGGATTTATGAAATCATTGCGACCTGTACTCTTCGTCGGATTCCTGGCCCTTGGCGCTTTCCATACAACGTTGGCTCAGACGCAAACGCCCACCCAGAGCAGTGTTTCCCAAACCAAGCTCGAGAGTAAAGCGGTGGTGCGGGCTTTCATGGAAGCGCTTTACCTCAAAGACGACCCCAACGCCGCCGCCGCGCTGGTTGCGCCCAATTTCCTCGAGCACAGCCCACTGCTCGAGCCTGTTCCCGAAAGCACCCCTCCCGCGCCTGTGCCAGACCCAAAACCACAAGCCCCGGTCATTTACACGCTCGAGCAGGTTTTAGGCGAAGGCGATTGGGTGACGACCCTGCTGCGGGTCAACGAGGCGGGATATCCGGCTTACTACTTCGTGGACCTGTTTCGGGTGCAGGGCGGCCTCATCGTGGAGCACTGGGACAGCAGCGCCCCCACCCCCACGGCCTCGAGCCAGGGTTCGGGCCTGAAGGGCAAGCCCAGCTTTTTTGGAAAACCCAAGCCTAAGTAAGTCCAAACAGCCCTCTCCCTCGGCTCACTCAGCCAGCTCACTCAGCCAGCTCACTCAGTGGGAGGGTCACTCGAGCGACTGTTCCCACACCCAACTGGCTCTCGAGCGCAATCTTGCCGCCGTGCTGCTCAGCTATCCACTGGGCGATGCTCAGCCCCAGACCCGTGCCGCCAGGATCCACGCCGCGCACTCGAGCCTGGTCGGCCCGGTAAAAGCGCTCGAAAACGTGCGGCAGGTCTTGCTGCGAGATGCCGATGCCGTTGTCGCTCACCTCGAGCCGCACCCCCGCCGGGTCTCTGTTCAACTCAATTTTGATGTGTCCCCCGACCGGGGTGTACTTGAGCGCGTTGTCCAGCAAAATGCCCACCAATTGCTTGAGATACTCACGGTCTCCCAGCACCCGACTGGGCATCAGGGTTCCCCTGTTGTCGTTTCCCAGCTCGAGGGTGTGGGATTTGACCTGCGGAGCAAGTTCGGCGGCTATTTCCTCGAGCAGGTCCTCGAGTGCAACCCCCTCGCGTTTGGAAATCCGACCCGCGTCGGCACGGGCCAGGGCCAGCAAGTCCGAGACTAACCGACCCAGCCGTTTGGCCTCGCGCTCGGTATCTTCCAGGGCCTCGCGGCGGTCATTGATTGGCATACCGGGGTAGCGGCGCAACAGCTCGAGGTTGCCCTGGATCGCGGTGAGAGGGGCACGCAGTTCGTGGCTAGCGTCAGCCACAAAGCGGCGTTGCTGCTCGAGCACGTCGCGCAGTGTGGCTTCGCGCTCGAGCAGGGCGCGCTCGGCTTCTTTTTGCTCGGTGATGTTCATATTTATTCCCACCATCCGCACCACATGCCCGCTCTCGTCCCGCTCGAGGCTACCCCGGCCCAGCACCCAGCGCACTCCCCCCCGAGGGGGGCACACCCGAAACTCGTCGTGGTACGCCACCCCCGCTTCCAGCGACTGACGCATCCGCGCTTGTACCCGCTCGAGGTCGTCGGGATGAATCAGGTTAAGCCACGCCTGTAGGGTGCCGCCAAAGCTGTTCGGCTCGAGGTCAAATAAGCGGTACTCCTCCAAGTTCCAGCGCACGTCTCCCGCTTTGAGGTTCCAGTCCCACTGGCCCAGACCCTCCACGTTGCTGGAAAGCAAAAGCGGCTCTGACTCGAGCACAATTTGACTGAATGGTGGATTGTCGGCGCTTCGCAAGTCAGTCATGGGGTGGGGTGAAAACGAGTCGAGTTCAGGAACTTCGGTTGTGCATGATACAGAACTCCCCACGAAATCAGCAGGAAATCAAAGTGAGGGGAAACAAAAAGCATCTCGAGCGCAGGCCCGAGATGCTCCCTCTTTCTGGTTCAGCGAAGGGTCGAGCCATTTTTGGGCTGGCCCGCCATCTCCCGCGCTTTGTCGGCGGCGTCTCGAGCGGCATCTTTAGCTTGTCCAGCCACGTCGTGAGCGGCATCTTTGGCTTTGTCACCCACCTCTCGAGCGGCGTCTTTGGCCTGACCCGCCACATCCCGGTACGCGTCTTTGGCTTTATCGGCCACACCCTGAGCGGCTTGCTTGGCGTCTCGAGCGGCGTCTCCAGCGGCGTCTTTGGCCCCATCCACTGCTTTCTTGGCTTCGGAACCCGCGTCTTTGGCGGCTTCGCTCACTTCTTTGCCCACACCTTGAGCGGCGTCTTTGACCACATCTGTCAGGTTCTCGCCGCGCTGAACGCGGTTCACACCCTCGCTGATGGTTTGTCCGGCTTTCTCGAGGTGCTCTTTGGCACTAGGGCTGGCCTGACCGATGAGTTCGAGGCCCGAGTTGAGCAACTTGGGATTTTTGTAGAGGTAGTAAGCACCCGCGCCTAGCAGCAGCAGTCCCCAGGGAAACCCGCCCCCGCTGCGACGGCTCGAGCGGGCTAGAAAATCCACTCGAGAGCCGAGTTCGTGAATCGCTTTTTCCTGTCCTTTGAGGGCCATCGCCATTTCTTTAACCATTTTTGCTTCCATGATGTCTACCGCCTTTTGCCTGACTGAATCTAGTGGGTGCAAATCGAGTTTGCTCAATTCCGCTTTGCCGAGCACTTTTCCACCCTCGAGCAACCCTGCCGCTGCCACCGAGCCGACTTTGAACGCCTGCTTGCCCTGTTTAGAGGCTCGAGCAACCAGTTGACCCCCCTGCTTGAGCGCTTCGCCTTCCCAGCGCCCCGCATCTCGGGCCAAATCATGGCCCTTTACCAAAGCACTGTGCGCGGTTTCGGCGGCGGCCTTACTCGCCGTTTTCATAGCATCTTCGCGCCAGTCTCCAAAATCCTCGAGCGCCTGACTTCCCCACTCGAGGGCGTCTTCGGCCAGACTTCCCGCTTTTTTGGCCAGCGGGGTGAGCGCGTCCTGAACGCTTTCCGTCGCGCTCGAGAAGGCCTGACGCGCGGCGGGGAGGGCTACCTTTTGGGCGGTTCCCACGGCTTTACCCACACTTTTACTGGCACTCTTGCTGGCATTCTCGAGCCAGGGGTCTACACTGTCTGACACGTTTTCCAGGGTATCTCCCAGAAAATCGGCGGCTTTGTGCAGTCCCTGCCGGGTCTCGTTGCGTCGGGTGTACAGCAGGGATAACATCGCCACAGTCAGCGCCCAGGGCCATAGGTTTTTCAGCGAGTTGTTCATGTGCGCTCCTTTACTCAAGCAGCTCGAGTCTGACACCGTAGCCTGAAGCGCACTTGAGCTGACGCTGAGTGCGGGGCGACCCTCAGCTTTTCGCCTGGAAGGACCCCCCCTTGCGTAGTCACGCAAGACCCGTCCCGTCTTGGGCAAAACGGCACCCCGTGGGGCCTGCCCGCTTCGGAAGTTGCGTGAACCTGTTTTACAGGGAGGTACTTGAAAAGCTCGAGTAAAACAGTCTTTTAGTTCCCCCCTGCTTTGTAGGTTCACGAAGTGTTGCGAAGCACGGGATATTTTCTTTAGCAAAGCGAAAGAAAGAAGGGGGGTCCTTCCAGGCCGCACAGCCGCACCCCGCAAACTCGAGTTACACCCACGCAGCAGGGACAGTCAGACCCGCTCGAGCTGTCATGATGGTGGGGCAGAACCCACTTTTCTGCTCGAGGTCCCCATGAACATTCTTTTACGAACGCTGGTTCGCTGGTTTCCCTTACTGGCCGCGCTTTTAGGCTCGAGTGCGGGCGCACACGAACGCTGGTTTTACGACGCCGCCAACTATCCGTTGCGCTGGGATTTATTTTTTCAGCCGCTGCCGCTGGCCCTGTTCGGTGCGGTGCTGCTGGCCACCGCAGCGGGCGCGTGGCTGTGGCGTGCTCGAGCAGGCCGCGACCTACTACCCGACGTGGAACGCTTGGGCGCAACCCCGGAGCGCCACCGCCTGCTGCTGCGCCTGATTCCACTCATTTTAGGCATTCATGTGGCGGTTCCGCTGCTGGCGGCGGCGGTCCAGTCCGAGTATTTCACACCCAACAACCTGCTCGAGAAGGGTCCGGGCAGCATCTTTGGTCTGATGCTCACCTTTGTGGCGCTTTCCTTTGCCTACGGCGGCTTCACCCGTATCGCGGCTGTCGTGTTGGCCCTGCTGTGGTTGGCGGGAATTCCGCTGGTGGGCTTGACCGCCACGCTCGAGAACATTCATTTTCTGGGCTTTGCCGCGTTCTTCTTTCTCAACGGGCGCGGTCCCCTATCCATTGACCGCCTGATTTTTCCCCGCCTCGAGCCGAGCGCCGAGCGCATGAAACGCGCCGTTCCCACCCTGCGCTTTGTTCTGGGCCTCAATTTCGCTATTTTAGCCTTCACCGAGAAGTTCGCCAACCTTCCGCTGGCGCTGGCTTTTTTACAAAAATACCCGCTCAATTTCACCGGGGCGCTGGGCATCCCGCTGAGCGACGAGGTTTTTGTACTGTGCGCCGCCAGTGTCGAGCTGATAGTAGGTCTCTGGCTGATGCTGGGCATCTTTCCCAGAGAAATCATCGTCATCGCGTGGCTGCCTTTCAACCTGACCCTGACCCAGTTCGATTGGGTCGAGCTGGTGGGCCACCTGCCGATTTACGGCGCGATGGCGACCCTGCTGGTGTGGGAAAACAACACAAGGGGCATTGGGCGCTGGCTCGAGGGAATGCGCGAAGGCGTGCTGGGCGTGCAGGGCGCTCGAGCGGAGAATGTGCAGGGCAGCGAGGCTCGAGCGGGGTCGGATTAGGAGGGGGTTCTGGCGCTCGAGCTGAAGTTACACTCGAGCGCACCAACTCGCATTCCCGAGTGACACCCAATCAGAACTTTTCCCACCCTCGAGCCGCCCCCAAACGATATAATCCGGTATGCCCGTCCACCGCTCCCATCCGCACGAAAGTGCCGCACTGCACGTCAGCGGAGCGGCCAAGTACACCGGAGATTTATCCGACCAGAAGGGCCTACTGCACTGCTGGCCTGTACTTTCTCCGCACGCCCACGCTCGAGTGCTCAGTTTGGATACCGCTCGAGCCGAGCAGGCCGAGGGGGTTCACCAGGTTTTGACCGCTCGAGACGTACCCGGACACAATAACGTGGGTCCAGTGCGCCACGACGAGCCGCTGTTTCCCGACCTGGTGCTCTACCACTCGCAGCCCATTTGCTGGGTGGTTGCCGAATCCGAGGACCTCGCTCGAGCGGCGTGCGACCTGATAAACGTCGAGTACGAGGCACTCAAGCCAATTTTAGGCATTACGCAAGCCCTCGAGCAGAATAGTTTTCACACCGAGATCGCCAGGATGCGGCGCGGTGAGCCAGAACTCGCGCTCGAGCGCAGTCAACACGTCCTTTCGGGTGCGCTCGACATCGGTGGACAGGACCACTTCTACCTCGAGACCCACGCGGCACAGGCGTACCTCGACGAGAACGGGCAGATGGTCGTCAACTCGAGCACCCAGCACCCTAGCGAAACCCAGATGATTGTGGCCGAGGTGCTCGGACTTGCCTTCAGTCAGGTCACGGTGCAGAGCCTACGAATGGGCGGCGGCTTCGGCGGCAAGGAGACCCAGGCTAACCCTTACGCGGCGGTGGCGGCGCTGGGCGCACTGCTGACCGGGCGTCCGGTGCGCTGTCGGCTCTCGAGGCATCTGGACATGCGGCTCACCGGAAAGCGCCACCCGTTTCAGGTGCGCTACACGGTGGGCTTTAGCGGGGAGGGTCTGCTCGAGGCCCTCAAACTCGAGCTGTACTCAGACGGCGGCTGGAGCCTGGATTTGTCCGAGGCCATTCTTTACCGCGCCCTGTTTCACTCGGACAACTGCTACTTTATACCGCATATGGAAGTGACCGGGCGGGTGTGCAAAACGCACGTCACCTCTCACACAGCGTTTCGGGGCTTCGGGGGTCCGCAGGGGATGGTGGCGATTGAGGAGATTGTGGACCGGGTCGCTCGAGCGCTGAACCTGCGCCCGGAAGCGGTGCGGGCGCTCAACTTCTACTCGGACGATGTGTCGGACGCGGCGCTCGAGAAGCGAACCACCCACTACGGGCAGCCCATCGAGGAAGTGAGGGTGCAGCGCATCTGGAACGAGTTGAAGGAGACCGGGGAGTTCGAGCGGCGCAGGCTCGAGATTGCCCAGTTCAACGCCACACACCCGTATTTACGGCGCGGACTGGCCCTCACCCCGGTCAAGTTCGGCATCAGCTTCACCGCCACCCAGTTCAATCAGGCGGGCGCGCTGGTGCTCATTTTTCAGGACGGCAGCGTGCAGGTCAACCATGGCGGCACCGAGATGGGCCAGGGCCTGCACACCAAGATGCTCCAGATTGCGGCCTACACGCTGGGCATTGCGCTAGATAACGTCAGAATCATGCCCACCCGCACCGATAAAGTGCCGAACACCAGCGCCACAGCGGCCTCGAGCGGAGCCGACCTCAACGGCGCGGCGGTCAAAGATGCCTGCGAGACCCTGCTCGAGCGCCTGAAAATTGTGGCCGCCGGGATGTTCGAGCCGTCGGTTCACGCTCAGGACGTGCGGATTTCAGAAGGATTGGTCACGGCGCTGAGCAAGGAGCAGGCGTTCGGCTTCGTGCAGGTGGTGAAGGCCGCCTATATGCAGCGGGTTCAACTCACGAGCGCGGGGTTTTACCGCACTCCAGACATCTATTTCGATAAAAATACCGGCAAGGGCGTGCCGTTTCGCTACTTTGCCTGGGGCGCGGCCATCTCAGAGGTCGAGGTGGATACCCTGACCGGCATGTGGACGCTCGAGCGGGCCGATATTCTGCACGACTGTGGAAACTCGCTCAACCCGTTTATTGACCGGGGACAGGTCGAGGGCGGCTTTATTCAGGGCATGGGCTGGCTGACCATGGAAGAATTGGTATGGGACGACACCGGGCGGCTGCGAACTTACGCACCGAGCACCTACAAAATTCCTACCCTGTACGACGTTCCCGAAGTGTTCAACGTGAGTCTGCTACCTCGAGCCGACGAGAACAAGGTCGTGTACGGCTCCAAAGCGGTAGGAGAACCGCCGCTGATGCTGGGCATTTCGGTGCGCGAGGCTCTGCGTGACGCGGTGGCGAGCGTGTATCCTCGAGCCAACCCTGAAGGCGTTCTGTTGGCCTCACCCGCCACCCCGGAAGCCATTTTTAAGGCCCTCGAGCGCCTGAAAACCCTCGAGTACAAGGCGGAGCAGCTCACGGTGTCTGCGGACTGATGGATTGGCTCGAGCAGGTGTACAAAGTCAAAGCCGAGAGCCAATCCTGCGTGCTGGTGGGCATTGTATTAGTTCGGGGCCACGCACCTCGTGAAGCTGGGGCCAAGATGGTCGTCACCAAAAGCGAACTTTCGGGCAGCGTGGGCGGCGGCAACCTCGAGCAGATGTGCGTGGTGAGGGCGCGACAGATGCTCGAGCACGGCCAACCCAAAACCGAACTTCTTACCGTGCCGCTGACCCTCAAAAACAGCGGTCAGTACGGCGTGCAGTGCTGTGGAGGAGAGGTGACTTTGACGCTCGAGCTGCTCAATTTTTCCAAAACCCAGGTCGCCGTTTTCGGAGCGGGTCACGTCGGGTTGGCGCTGGCACGAGTGCTTTCGACATTGCCGATTGAGATTCTTTTAGTGGACTCGAGAGAAGACTTGAAAGCTCCTCTGCTCGAGCCGAATTCAAAAGCTACTCTCGAATTCATTCAAAAACCGTTTCCCGAATATCCCGAACAGGTGGTAAGGCAACTCAAACCCGGCTCGAGCGCGGTTATCCTCACCCACGACCACGCCGAGGATTTGGCTATTTTGGAGCAGTGCCTGCGCCGCCCTGACCTCAATTACATCGGCCTGATTGGCTCGAGCGTGAAATGGATTCATTTTCGGGAGCAGCTCAAATCGGCAGGGTTTTTAGATTCTGACCTCGAGCGCGTGACCACGCCAATTGGGGTTCCGGGAGTGCGCGGCAAAACGCCGGAGGTGATAGCGATTGCGGTGGCGGCGCAGTTGCTGGAAAAGTTGGAGCTGCTCGAGTGAGTTTGCTTTCAACCATCCTTCAACTCTTACAATAGCCCCATGACCCTGCACCTCACCGCGCCCCCCTCGAGCGAATTTGACCCCATCCTCACCCCTGAGGCGCTGGCCTTTCTCGAGGCCCTCGAACACACGTTTGGACCGCGCAGGCTCGAGTTATTGGCCTTCCGGGAAGCGCGTCAGGCACGGCTGGATGGGGGAGAACTCCCCGACTTCCTGCCCGAGACCGCAGACATTCGCTCGAGCGACTACCGGGTAAAACCTGCCCCCGCCGACCTTCAGGACCGCCGGGTGGAAATTACTGGACCTACCGACCGTAAAATGGTCATCAACGCGCTGAATTCTGGCGCTCGAGTGTTTATGGCCGATTTCGAGGACGCCAACTCGCCGAGCTGGGAGAACTGCGTTCAGGGGCAAATCAATTTGCGTGACGCCATCCGCCGCACCATCACTTTCAAAAATCCCGATGGGCGCGAGTACAAATTAAACGAGAAGGTGGCCACGCTGCTGGTGCGTCCACGCGGCTGGCATCTTCCCGAGAAGCACGTTTTGCTCGGTGGAAACCCCATTTCCGGTTCCCTGTTTGACTTCGGACTCTACTTTTTTCACAACGTCCAGACCCTACTCGAGCGCGGGTCCGGCCCCTACTTTTACATTCCCAAGCTCGAGGGCCATCTCGAGGCGCGGCTGTGGAACGAGGTTTTCAGCTTTGCCGAGGAGTATCTGAGCGTGCCCATCGGCACCATCCGGGCCACGGTGCTCATCGAAACCATCCTGGCGGCTTTCGAGATGGACGAGATTATTTTTGAGCTGCGCGACCACATCGTCGGCCTCAATTGTGGGCGCTGGGACTACATTTTCAGCGCCATCAAGAAATTGCGGACTCGAGCAGACTTCATCTTCCCGGACCGCGCCAAGGTGACGATGGCCACCCACATGATGCGTTCGTACTCGAGGCTGGCGATTCAGACCTGTCACAAGCGCGGCGCACACGCCATTGGCGGGATGAGCGCCTTCATTCCGGTCAAGAACGACGAGGCGGCCAACGCTCGAGCTTTTGAGCAAGTCAAGCTGGACAAGGAGCGCGAGGCGACGGACGGACACGACGGCACCTGGGTGGCGCACCCCGGCATGGTGGCGCTGGCGCTCGAGGTGTTTGACCGCATCATGCCAGAGAAGAATCAGCTCGAGAGTGGCAAGCAGTCGGACGCGGTTATCTCGCAGCAGGACTTGCTCGAGCGGCCCGAGGGAACGATTAGCGAGGCGGGACTGCGCCTGAATCTGAGTGTAGGCGTGCAGTATCTGGCCGCGTGGCTGCGCGGAAGTGGCGCAGTGCCCATCAACAACTTGATGGAGGACGCCGCCACCGCCGAAATCAGTCGGGCACAAATCTGGCAGTGGCTGCACCACGCTTCCCAGCTCGAGGATGGGCGCACGGTCACGCTCGAGCTGGTGACGGCTTTGTTTGACCAAGAACTCGAGAAGTTGGGTCGGGACAGGTTTCTCGAGGCGGCACCCCTATTTCTGAAAACCGCGACCCAGACGCCGCTGATGGATTTTTTGACCCTGCCGGGTTACGCAGAGCTGGCTTGATGCTCAGATGACCCGGCGGCTCACCTCGACCCTTTTTCCGCGCAGAAAACGCCGCTCGAGCGCCCGAATGACCAGGGTCAGCGCGTAGGTGATGACGAAGTAGACCAGTGCCAGCACGGTATATACCTCGAACTGGCTGTAAGTGACCGAAATGATGGCCTGCCCCTCGCTGGTCAAATCCTCGAGCGTGACCGCACTCACCAGGCTCGAGCCGAGGATGAGCGAGATGTACTCGTTGCCCAGCGGCGGCAAAATGGCCACCAGCGCCTGTGGCAGCACTACATGGCGCATCGCTTTCGGACCGGACAGGCCCAGGCTACGGGCCGCCTCGAGCTGGCCCAAGTCCACGCTGTTCAGGCCCCC
>Ga0209724_1000419_pt1 | contig 41315 bp, 28 predicted proteins | sample grotaG_FD_184143 | JGI IMG/M metagenome (GOLD analysis project Ga0209724, IMG submission 184143) | Glacier valley bacterial and archeal communities from Borup Fiord, Nunavut, Canada, to study Microbial Dark Matter (Phase II) -... | ecosystem: Environmental > Aquatic > Freshwater > Ice > Glacier ... | reverse complement strand
GGGAAGAACTTACGCGGCGAATTGGCATGAATTGCTCTCGCAACAAGCTCTTTCCCCGTTCCGCTTTCGCCTGTAATGATCACTGATGAATTGGTTTGAGCTACACTTTCAACTTCATGAAGCATATCTTTCATAGCTTCACTTTCGCCAATCAAATCCTCTACATTTTCAAGCGAGACAACTTTTTTCTTTAAGGTCTCATTTTCGTCAGTTAATGAAATCTGTTTGGTCGCATTACGGATCAAATGCGTTAAATCATCAGGATCAAAGGGTTTTGTCACATAATCATACGCGCCATCTTTGAGAGCTTTCACGGCGGTATCAACCGTTGCAAAAGCGGTCATGACGATGACAATGGCGTCAGGTTTGAGCGATTTTATTCTTCTGAGCATTTCAAGGCCATCCATTCCCGGCATTTTAATATCGGCCAGAATAATGTCAAATTGGTCAGATTCAAGAATTGTCAATGCTTTCCTGGCATTTTCGGCACACTCAACGCGAAATCCATCTTCAAGAAACCAGCTGTTTAACGAATCTCTTACCGATTCTTCATCGTCAACAATCAATATTGATATCTTTCTCGTCATTTAATTTCTAATTACAGGTGAAGTTACATTTTCAAATAATAAATTGTTGACGTTTCCATGATGCAAGAGAGGTGCAAAACTAATAAAATACATTTCTTTTTGCATTAGCTGAGCCTGGCAAATATTACTTGAATCGTTATGTCTCAAAGATAAAAAAAATCTGTATCGTGGGAGGGTTGATTAAGATGTATTAATAGGATTTAATTCATTAAATATATACCATTTCTGAAACGTGGTAAACATCCATTTTTTTTTCTCTGAAAAAGCAACAATCAAGGGCTGATAGATGCCTGTCGCATGGAATTCCTTATTAAATTGGAAAGTGTCAATTCCAGCTTTACGAACTATATTTTGACCTCCCTGATTTTCAAATTCAAGCGAATGAAGAAGCTAAAGTCGATATTTAAAACAAGAAAAGAGGTTGTCAGAAAAACCATCTGGTCTTAAATTGACAACCTCTAATATTTTATAACTGTTATTATTATTTAATAATTGAGGCTGCTAAAATGCAGTAATCCTCTTTTAATCCCATTATCAGATTTTACTCCTATGCCCGAAAATATAAAACAAGCTCAATTGAAATCCCCTGTTGGTTGACTTCACATCACTGTTCTCATTTATATTGCTCAATCCAAGATTGTATCTTGCATCAATACCAACACCTGTTGAAGGATGTATATAACTCGCACCAAAACTTACACCCAGGTCAAGCGGTTTAAAACTATTCTTAATGTCACCCGTGATGCCGTTGTTTTCCGCTTTTGCGCTAACCAGTATTCCTGCCTGAGGACCAGCCTGTAATCTGAATCCATTGTCCCACATGTATTGCAGCAGGACGGGTACATTAATATAATTCAGTTTATATGTATTATTGCCGTTGTCATCTGTGTATTTTGCCCCTTGGGTGGAATATTGAATCTCAGGTTGAAGTGCAAAATGCTTGGCAACATGGATATGACCGAGTATTCCAAGGTTAAACCCTATTTTTGAGTCATAAGTTACATTGTTGTCATTATTAATGTTGTAAAAATTTGCTCCACCCTTAATTCCAAAATTTATATGTCCTTTAGGTGAATTAATGTTTTGCGCACTTGCGGCGCCGGTAATCAAAATTGCTGTCAATAATAGAAATAAAAATTTCATGTTCTTTTCTTTTGTTTAAATTACTTTTTATTGTTCCTCTTTTCTATAAGGAGTTTAAATATCGCTGGCAAAGGTGCTGGTGTTTTCATGAAGAAATGTTATACAATTGTGTGCTTTTTTTATATAATTCACACCTTTGTAAGATCTAAATTGTCTGACGGATGAACGAGATAAGCTATATGTATCGTTATTTTAGTTATTGCCAGTAGTTGGCTGATTCTCCTTAAAGCAGTTGGCATAAATTATTGAAAAACAGTTAATTATTCAAACAGAAGATTCTGACTCTACTTTTGCAGAGCAACGATTTACTGTTGATTATTTCCATGGCCTTCGTCAGAAATGCGATCTTACAAAGATAAAGACTGCGAAACTAAATTCGGGAAGTGACCAAAGGTATCATTGGCGTGAGCTGCCGCAAATACATAATTTGCAATGGTTTTTGGTTATGACTTAATTACTGGTAAAGTTACAGATAGGGTTGTTCCATTTCCGAGTTCTGACCTGACTTGTATTTTCCCTTTATGATTTTGGATAATTCCATGAACGATTGCCAATCCCAGGCCTATACCGCTGACATCCTGTTTGGTTGAAAAGAAAGGTTCGAAAATATGGGGGATGTCTTCCGCGGCAATTCCCAATCCATTATCCGTTATTTCAAAAGTGACAGTATCTTCATCTGCATTTTTGGATCTAATGAAGATCTCTCCGTTTTCAAGAACTGCTTCCGATGCATTTACCAGCATTGCTACACAAGCTTGTTTAATCTGATTTGGGCTACAGTAGATTAAATCTGAAGTGGCAGACAGATCGGCTAAAAAGTTAATGTTGGCAATTTTAATGGGATGTGACATTAAATCATATGTTTCGAGCAGTATTTCGTGTAAATGCTTTGGCTCAAAGTCATTCTGATCCTTTCGTGAAAAATCCAAAAGCCCTTTTACAATATCTCCACAGCGTTTTGTCTCATTTTCAATCAATTTCAAATGCTTGAGCATAGTATCTTTTTTGGAGGCATACAATTCGGGATTACTCACTTGCTTATAAAGTAGTTTCGTGTAAATCAGAATACCTGACAAAGGATTATTGATTTCATGAGCAACAGAGGATGATAATTTTCCCAGCGATGCCAACCGTTCAACATGCATCAATTCATGCTGAGCAGCACCCAACTCCTCTGACTTTTTCTGAACTTTATACTCAAGTTGCTGCGACCAGTTTTCCAGTTCCGTCGTGGCAGTGTGCAGGTTGTCGAGCATATCGTTGAATGCCTGCGAAACCATCCTCATATCATCCAATTGATTAGGTTTTATTTCAACACGCGTACTTTTATCACCGTTTGCGACTGCAATACTGACTTTAATCAGCGCATTCAGTGGATCTTTAATCTTTTTTCTTGTGAATAATAATAAAAATGAGACGAATAGCAGGGTTGCAAAAATTGCAAGCAGGAAAAATTCGGTTGAAGATTTTTGTATTGCAGCATCTTGTGTCTCCAATGGAATTTTGATAACAAGTGAACCAAGTAAGGTATCGGTTTCTGAATGGGCATGGCAAGAACTGGTAGAGCAGGATTTTTCATTCAGAATAGGTGATTTAATCAACAAATGCCTGCTGCCATTATCGTTCTGATTCATCTCACAATCGCTGTTGACATCGATTATTCTGTAAGACTTCTCTTTGCCGGGGAACATTGTTTTGATATTGGGATGGCAACTTATACAATTCGGATCGCTGTGTTTACTGTTCGAATCAGTCGCAAAGGAGGAATAAACGAGGTTTTCATTACTATCATACATGTTCACCTCGTCGATCCCCGGCAATGTATTGATAACATCAAGGGTGTTCCGCAATGCACCTTTATCGTTTTCAAGCATTGACCGATATAGAGATCCCTCAACGATGGAGCCTATATTGTTACCACTCTGGCGAATGACCGTATTTAAATACTGCTCATTAACAGACTTAAAAATAACACTGAAGGATACAAACATGAAAACAGACAAGATGCTTATGAGAAAAACAACACGTCCATAGATCGAAGATCTGAATTTAACGTAATTATTAAGAATAATATTCCCAGTATTATCTTTGTTTTTTCGGTTGAAAAACATATTGTCAATTTGTTAGAAATGTTGGTGAAGAGTTTCATTAACCAACGGGTTATTTTCATTGCAAAATACAAAAAAAACTGGTGTCAGGACACCAGTTTTTAAAATAATCTATTTCTTTTCCGTAATCGGCTTTAAACGTATTTGAGTGATTCTTTTCATGCTGCATTCAGCTATTTTATAATCGGTTAAGATTTAAAAATTCATCTTCAAAATCTCTCCATATTTCATTTGGCAACGCTGAAAGTGAATGATCGCACAATTCGCCTCCATCCTGCAATATCACCATTGAAGGCTCGGGTGCATAATTTTTCATCGACACTGCCAGGAAATCCTTGAACCTTTCCAGCTCTTTTGCTGACCAATTTGTTGCTTCTTCTGCAAAATAGCAACTCTTTGTTTCGGCAACCCAGTTTGAAGGTTTAATTTTGTAGATCCATCCTTTGCCATAAGGGTCTTCATTGAGCATCCCATGATTTTCATTAATTGTGGAATTTATGTTTGTGATTTTTCCTGATACGGGCGATAATATTCTGAGAAGTTTCCCGTTTTGATCAATTTCTGTTAATAGATCACCTTTTATGATTTCATCACCCTGCTTTTTATGAATTTTAAATTTCACCTCACCGGTAATATGAAGCAACAGGTCATCAAGTCCTATTTTGGCAGTCCCCGACTTTTCCATGTGCATCCATGTGTGATTTCTCGAATAGAATAACCCTTGTGGAATTTTCAAAATGCTTGCAGAAAGAAAGCCTAAAGCTTTTTGAATCGTACTGCTTATTTGTTTCTGTTTGTTCAATACAAGCCAGAAAGGAATCAATAAAACCAGGAATGTGATGATAATCAGGTATTCAATTCCTTTGGTTGCGAAAATGTCAGAATAGCTAAAACCGTCCATTTGTTTGATTTTTATGCAATCACCTTTTAAAGTGATTACGGGTTAATTTATTTGTGTTCATTTGCCCAGGAAGGAGAGTCGCGTAAAACCGGCATACGGTTAATGACCCACCTGAATATCCATATTTGTATGAAAATTACGGTAAGAGCAACGATTACTTCCATCCATGACGGAACATATCGTAAAGCTGCATCCCATCTGTATCCTATGATTGAAACGTTTAGTCTGTTCATAATGACGCCAATCATCGTTAAAAAGGCAGCAATTTTGATCATTGTGATGTTGTTGTTCCGGTAACTGACAAAGAACAGAATCATCGGGAAAAGGACAAATCCCAACATCTCGAGGAGGAACCAATGTCCCATTCCAGTATTGAGTAAATCCCAGTGTTGTCCGTGAATAAAGACAAGCAATTGAAGGAAAAAATAGGCAAACATAGTTCCTGCACATATTTTTGATAACCCAATAATGATGTCTTTCTGCGCAAGCCTGGTTTTATTACTTGTCTGATCGAAAAACACTTTTTCGCTAATTGATCCTTCAAAAATAACCATCGAGAGACCTGCGAAAATGCTGGATACTAAAAACATGACCGGTATAAATTCGTTGTACCACAGCGGATGTATTTTTTCTTTTGCCATGAGAAATAATGCACCTAAACCTGACTGATGAAGCATGGACAACGTTATTCCAAATATGACTGCAGCCATGGTCATTCCTGAAAGAATTTTGTGAGCACGTCTGGCTCCAAGCCATTCTGCAATAGTCGGAGAAAACTCAATTAGCTGCGCTACCATATACATCAGAAAGTGCCAGGCTACAAGGAATAAGACAGAACTTGCTCCAAAGCTATTCCCGATAATCGGATTAAATATATGCCATGGCCGCCCAAGATCAAGTACCAGGGCTCCTGCGTAAAAGGCGTAAGCGAGAAAACCATTTAATACTGTCACTCTGATAATTGAATGGTATTTACGCATATTCATGATATAGACCATAAATGTCAGAACATATGCACCACCGGCAAAGGCAACACCGGTAACGACATTGAATCCTTTCCATAAGCCCCAGGGAACTTCCTGTGTTACGTTTGAAATCTCGCCGAGTCCTTTCCAGAAACGGATGGCAATCAGCGCTAACCCTAAAAGAATAATAGGAACTGAGATAATGTTAAAAGGGGTAAACCATTTTCCTCTTGGTCTCATTTCACCCGCCAGGAACTTCCAGATTGATTTGCCGTCGTTGTCCAATGCGATTTGCTGGTTATTATTCATCTTCTTTCTCTTCGTTAAGGTGGTTATTTTTTGTAGCCTGATGAATTCCTAATAAGAGTGTTGGTATCAATACAAATACCGACGGAACGGTGTAAAGGAAACCTTTTGTCAAGGCAGGGTAGGAGGACTGTTGAATGGATGTATTCATTCCAAGTTGATCAAAGGGAACCGGTGAAAGATATAACCATCCGGTTCCGCCTGCTTCATGTTCGCCATAAATATGATCGGTATACAAATCGGGCTTTTCATAAATTCTCCTGCGCGCTTCTTTTATCAGGTCCCTGCGTTTTCCATATAGTAATGCATCATTTGGACAATTGTAAGCACAGACCGGACTTTCTTCTGTTTTAAGTCTTTCGAAACACTGGTCGCATTTTTGAATTTTAGGATTTGCACTGTGATATTCGAATTTAGGACTGTCAAACGGACACGAAACCATACAGTAACGGCATCCCATACATTTATCAGCGTCCCAGGTTACGGGCCCGGTTTTGTTTTTACACATAGCCTTTGTCAGACATGCAGCTGCGCAGGCTGGCTCGTTGCAATGCATGCACTGCCGTTTAATGAACACTTTGCCTTTCTCTGTTTCGTACGTATTCACAACTGTGTTACACGTTTCATTTGTTTTCCGTATTGCTGCGATCTCTTTTGAAGGCAAAGGTGCTGGTAATCCATGTGCATCTGCACAATCAAATTCGCAACCTCGGCAACCCTTGCAACGGGTTGCATCATACAAAATTCCGTTGAATTCCACATTTTTGTCGCTTTTAGGTGTGGCAATCGAATTTTCGCCCATTGCCAGTGTCATGCCCGTAACACCCAGCAACTTTAAAAAGCCTCTTCGTTGAATGCCCATAATTTCATAATTTATCAGGTTAAAAACTTAAAAAAATTAACTATTTGGTTATTATCAATAAATTTTGTTTGAAAATCTTCCCATACTTCTGGTCCAAGATCGGCAAGAACGTTGTCTTTCAAAGCTCCTCCATCCTGTAAAGTAATAAGCGCATATTCAGTATTATTGGCTTTTAATACTGCCGCAAAAAAATCTTTTAATCTCAAAAATTCATCTGCCAACCATGTTTTGTATTTATCTGCCATGGTTAGAAATTGGATTTCAAGTAACCAGTTTGTTGGTTCAATCGTGTATACCCATCCTTCTTCATAAGGCGCAGAATTGAGCAACGAGGAATTAGTTGTTAGGGTTTCATTATGAGTTTTGATAGTTCCTGATATAGGTGCATAGATGTTCAACTGTTTGCCTTTCTGAATGATGGATAATAGTTGGTCGCCTTTTTTAATCTTTTCTCCGGCCTTTTTCATCTCAATGCGTGTTACTGGTCCCGTAATATGAAGCAGAAAATCGTCAATGCCAATTTTCACAGTGCCATCTTTTTTCATAAAGGCCCAGGTATGAGTTTTATCAAAATAGATTCCTTTTGGGATGATTACAGAATTCTCATCAAATGCTGATTTCAATCCGGAATTGGACATCTTTACGATTGCTCCTTTATTTCTGATTCGGCGAACCACCATGTCGTATATGAAACTGATTACTACGAATGCAAATAGAACGATGAGTATCATTTTAAGGAGTGCATTGAATTCATTCGTTGGGGCAGCTGCGTAAACCGTTGGTTCGTTAATTATATCCAATTGTGATTTTATTTCGCTGGAAACTAGGTCGCTGTAACCATTCGCGTTTAAGAAATTTTGTCCGTCGGTGAGCACCCAACTTAGAAATGCCAGTTCATTTTGGCTTTTTGGTTTTTGGGAAGAAACAGAATAAATATTTCCTGATAATGCTTTTGGATATTTTCCAATCCAGACTCCGCGTGAGAATGCTGGCAGGTTTTCGTATATGTTTTCCATATAATCAATTTTCCCATTACCGTTTTTATCGATGGGCACCAAACTAATATTCTCAGCTAAATTTTGATTTTTAAGATCCATTATTTGAACAAGTTTGCAAAAGCCTAAAGCATTCGGGTCTTTCTGTATTGCAGAAATCATTTCTTCTCCGCTGGTTATTTTAATTCCATTAATATTCGGTCGATTCATTTTCAGAAAATTTTCAACCCCGGATTGAATGGATGGATCATTCATCATATAGTAATGTAAAGGAATATCCGAACCATTTTGGACGTTGTCCAAAAGTATTCCCCAATTTTGCTTTTCAGGATTTTCAAAAATTCGGGCTAATTTTTTAGAAGTAATACCTTTCTGATAAATTTCATCATGAAAAGGATTAGCGGCATTCATCACGGGTACAATCACATCGCGACCAACTACCATGTTCCATGTTGACTGATTGCCAAGTGCAGTGTATGATTCATCTGCAATAAACCCAAGACCTTCGCCTGATTTTAACTTCTCGGCTATTTCAATATCAGTTAATTTAACCAGGTTTATTTTCAATTTTGGGTTTAAACTTTCGTATTCGCTTACCCACTGCATCGTCAGATTATATAGATCTGGAGTTGTAAACAGGGTTATTGAGCCCTGCTGAGTTTGGGGATTTCCCGTTACTACTTCTTTACTGTCTGCAATACTGTAATTTAGCAGTAAAAATCCAATTAATAAACAGATCCTGGTTTTCATGATTTTGCTTTTTTTTAATGATGAAAGATAATATCCAATTATGATGCCAAAGGAAAAAACAGGTGTTAATGATCAGTAAATAAGTATATTACGATGTATTGTGTTTAGAAAATAAACAGAGGAAGTGATGAGTAATTCAACACTGTAAATTGAAAATAGTTATATCAGTCAGTAAGACAATGGTATAGGTTCGGTGTATAGAATCTATACACATGTTGAGTTACTCAACATTAAGACATTTTTTCATTTCTTATTGCTATGTTAAATTTTCCGTGTAATAAAATAACTTCCTCTGACTCAATTGTCAATACATCGAAAAAAACGGTCTGGTCTTGTAACTTATATTTTCACGTTTTCGTAAAAAGTCCAAATTATTCAATTACTTTTTTTAACCCTTAAAATTGAGTGAAATGAAATCAACAGAAAATGCACTAAACTGGTTTGAAATTGCAGTAAATGATATCGCCAGGGCTACCAAATTCTATGAGAAAGTCTTTGATATCGAAATGCCACAGATGGACATGAATGGAATGCTAATGGCTTTTTTCCCGACTGAAAATATGTCAACGAATGTTGGAGGAGGATTGGTACAGCACGAAATGTATAAACCAAGCGCTGATGGAGCTGTAATTTATCTGAATGGAAATCCCGATCTTGCACTACCCCTTGGTAAAGTCGAAGGTGCCGGTGGACAAGTAGTAATGCCTAAAACCTTAATCAATGAAGAGATTGGTTATATGGCATTCTTTAAAGATACAGAGGGGAATAAGGTCGCAATGCATTCCAATAAATAAGCTTACACAATGGATTTAAATGACTTATTTAGTTTGTGTTAAGTATTACTGCCATGGAATATTACAAAAACCTCGAAAGTTTTAACTTTCGAGGTTTTTATCAATAGAATAAGTAAGCATTATGGTTATCCTGAATATTTTGCCACTTGTTTTTCTTTATCCAATTAATATTTGATTGCCATTCTACCATTACAGGTCCAATTTGCACTTATTTTATAATCAGATTTTTAGTGTTTTGCTGCCTGATTTTGGCACTTTCGGTATTCGTTAGTTTTTTGCCCATATAGGTGAGGTTTTCAATTTTAATACCTGATACATATTTTTCTTTACTAAAACCATGAAATACTGAGAAAGGAAGTAATCCGCCAACTACCTGAATGTCCTTGAATACAATATTGCTGATCTCTCCGCGAAACTTGTTGTGATAGGCTTCCTTACCTTCCGGGATTTTTTGTACTCCATCCCATGCACCATGCAGGTAGTTTTTCTTAATGAACTCCGGATCACGGATGCCATCGGGGCCCCACTGTGAAAAGAAGATTGCTACATCAAACAGCTTTTGCCGGCTGTCTTCAACACGGATGTTCTCGAAAACCACGTCGTGAACATGCGACTGACCTGCATTGTGTATGCTCATTGTAGCGCCATCTTCAACATGAATAATGTCGATGTTTTCGAAATGAATATTCTGAACTTCAGTAGAATACAATTCAAAGCCAATTTCAATTGCATTTCCCCATATGGAGTTCCAAAACACACAATTTTTAACAAGAATGTTGTCGGTTGGGTGATCTGCTGGATATTGTCCTCCTGATTTAATGGCAATACAATCATCTTTGGTATGGGCGAAAACGCCATCAACAACCACGTTGGTGCAACGGAAAATATCCATTCCATCATCGCTGCCACTTTCGCTTACAATCCGGACACGGTTAATCTCTGCTTTGTTGCAATGGAACAGGGCAATTTGCCAGGTAGTGGCATTGTGCAAGGTAATATCTTCAATCTTAATATTTTCACAATCTGTTAAACTGATAAATCGGTTGTCACAGGCTGGATCAGCTTTATTGAATGATCCATCCAAAATTCCTCTTCCACAGATTTTAATGTTTTTTTTCCCTTTTGCAAACAGGTATCCTTGCACTACTGCACCACCTTCAATATATACGGTCTGGTTATCTTTCAATTCAAGTTTCACGTTTTTGTAATGTTTACCACCCTCAAACCAAATTACGTTCTTATCCGACTTCGAAGGGTGGTTAATTTCGGGTGTCCCTGCAAAAAGAAAAAGTGGTTGCTGCCTGATCCGGCCATTCAATTCCAGGCTAAGATTTTCGGGTTTATTCATTTTAAAACTGAACGAATTGTCGCCTGTGTAATCAGCTTTTAATCCTGTCCTTAACGGACGAATATCCACCCATCGGACGTCGTACATCGTATTTACTTCTACATTTGCTTCACCCTGAAAGTCAAAAATAGCGTATGACGCAATCGGTGTGTCGAAAACCGGAACCGGAGTTCCGTTTACTTTTACCTGGTAATATTTAGTAGACGCATACCCTGCCGGAGCTTTCCACGTAGTAATCACCGAAAAAGCACTCACTGCAGGCAAAAGAAATAAAAAAATGAATAAAGTTTTCATTATAACAAGTTTAATTAGGTTGTACTATTTTTACAATTCTGTATTTGCCCACAAATTACTGGTTGACAGTTCTACAGCTTTCATTAGGTTTTTCTTTGCGGCATTTGTGTTGCCAAGTCCCTTTTCCCCAAGACCTATCAAAAGGTAGGCACTTGATAACTGCACATTCTTTGTTTCCTTCTCCCCAAATTTTGCAAAGAAATCAATTTCAGCGCCTTGTTTCAACTGGTTATTACCTGTGTCAATCAGCTTATTGAAATTTTCAACCGCTTTTGCCTTATCGCCAAGTTTCAGATAACTTAAGCCCTGATAGTAGATAATATAGTCCGAATCTTTAATGGATTGATCTATTGACAGCGTAAAATAGGTCCTGGCTTTTACCTTGTTGCCCAATGCTTCATAGGCGATTCCAATAAAGTAATTGACCTGTGGACTTCTGATATCACCCATTTTTGATTTTGAATTTTCAGGAGTTTCAATTGCGGCAAGGAATTGTTCAAGTGCCTGCTCATTCTTCTTCTCCGCAAGGTGTTTTTTTCCGAGCAATAAGTGCGCATCAACCGTAATATCCCGAACTCTTGAGCTCCCTTCGCGGAAATGGAAAATACTCTTATTTAAATACTCTACCGCCTTTTCGGGTTCACCGGCAAGATTCAAAACCATGATCTCACGAACAAAAGCGTCGTCACGCTGCCTGACGACTTCATTGCTACCCGCAAAAAGCAGCGCTCTTTTTTCAATTGATGCATTACTTAGTTCGTAAAGTTGATCCAGCTCAGCGTAATAGAGCGGTTCATCTTTTTTAAGGGCAAATGCTTTTTCGTAAGCGCTGATTGCCTTCTGAATATCCTGTGAATGTTGGTAATAACCCCATCCTAAATTCCGCCATGCGGTCGCCATTGAAGGATCAAGCTTTACTGCAATCTCCCAATTTTCAATGGCTTTTTGCGGTTGTTTATCGTAGAGTAAATTGCCTAAATAATAGGGCGGTTTTGCATCGCCTGGATTATATTTTGAGGCCACGCTCAGCACTTTTTCATCTTCGAGCCGGAAAGGAAATCCATAATCAACCGATTGAGCAGATGCTTCCTTAAAGCATTTTTCAGCCTCAGGTTTATTCCCTTTTTTATCCTGAAGATACCCCAAATAATAACTGACCATCTGATTTTTTCCTTTAAAGCGTTGAAGAACATCTTCAGATTCGGTATAAAGACCGTCATTCAGGTATCCGATAGCGAGTTCAAGATAATTCTGATCAAAATCACGCATTTTCCTACTCAGGGTGACAAGCGACTCCTCGCTTTTTTGGGCATTTGAAGATGCTTTAGCCAGAAGATAAATCTCATTTCCTGCCCGAAAGTCAAGCGGGTCTTTTTCGGTAATACCGGCCAATGTAGCCGTACCACCATCATAATCACCCAGTTTTCGCTGTATGGATGCCTTGAGATTTATTGCGCTGTTATTGATTGCATTCGTTGAAAGTGATTCATTTGCCTGTCCCAAAGCTTTTTGGAAGTCACCTTTTAAACAGGAAATTCTTGCCAATTCGAGGTAAGCGGCTGAATGCCATGCATAATCCCAGGTTGCTCGGTAAAGCGTGTCAGCAGCTTCATCATATAGTTCAAGCGCTTTAAGCGTTAAACCCTGAAGATACAGTGCTTCACAATTCGATGGCCTTGTGTAATCTTTTGTCAATCTTTTTATTGCAGTTCCGAAGAAGCCTCTTGCAATGTTGTATTCCCCATTTTTGAGATGAATATTTCCGACAGCAACATTGGTACGGATATCATTTGGATCGCGTTTTAATGCTTCGCCAAAGTAATCCATTGCATTCAAGGTCGGGTTATAAAACTGAAGTATCCGGCTGCCAGCCAGGTACAACTCTTCGATGGACTGCATATCTTTTGCAGGAACCGGTTTCTTTACCTCTTCCGGAAGTTTTCCGGCTGCTTTTTTCTCAACAGGCTGATAAGAAACCAATACTTCGTTATTGTCCAGATTGACCATTTCTGTAAATAGATCAGTCAGCTCAAAAGATCTGTCAATTTTCATTAAAGTGGTGAAAGCAGTTTCCGGAGAGATTTCAACTGTTTTCTCAAAAACGACGATATCTTTTCTTTTCAGGATAATCTTTGCCTTGCTCACTTTTTGGGTGGAGTAATATCCCAGAAAGACTTTATTCTCGTCTCGCTTTTCGAGATTCACCGCCCCATTGAGGTTCGCATTTTTGAATCCCTGAATATCTTTTACCGGATACCAGTATTGCTTGAATGATTTTACTTCGTAAGGTTTGATCCAGCTGTAATCTGGCTGATTATCGGAAAAAGCGCCAACCATGATTTCAACGTAAGGACCATCATTTTCAGTCAATTTACCCTCGGTTGCCTGGCCACGTTCGCCAGAACCCCATTCCCAAAGCTTGGCACCTTTTACCACATTGTGATCGCCAATATGTACAGTACCGGTCTCTTTTCCATGATCATACGCACCCATGAAATCCTCTTTCAGATCATAAGCGAAGTACGAATTCTGGTTGACGGAGTTTTTCCACCAGCTCAGGTCTACTCCTTTTGTAAAGTCTTCTCCGTTATACACTTCCGTTGAAATGGGCCAATTGGAGAAACTGTTTTTGGCATGATAAGTTACCTGGTTCACACTTGGCGGAAAGATCACCTGGTAATCCTTGTTGGTATGAGCCGCCACATTTGCCCAGTATAAAAAGGTATTGGTAGTTGGAGTTGGGTTGTGGATCTTCACTTCGGTCATATAATACGATTTGCCTGGGAATGCTGTAATTCCGATTGTCCATCGCATACGGTGTCGAGGTTCCGTTTCGCCAATCCAGATGGTTTTACTGCCATCTTTATTCTCTGCAAGGTCATAATCGACCGTAAGCATCGTTGAGGCCCGGTGGTGATGAATCACACACCATTCAATACCTCCCGAAACCCACGCCCCTGTCATCCCAATATTGGATGGTTTGACCACATTGTTTTTGTAGATGAAGTTATAGCCGTTGGTTTTATCGGTTCCATAGTAAAGTTTGCCCCCAATCTCAGGAGTTACGCATAACTTAATGTATTCGTTTTCAAGGATGATTGCTTTCCAAGCGTGATCTTCCTTCTCGTTTGAAATTACATCGTTCAGTGCATACGGATATATTATTTTGGAGGCACCCTGGTAGGATTCTCCCTTGAAAAACATCGGGTTCTTGTCGGGTGGACTTACTTTATAGGTTGGTAAAACCCACTTTTGTTCAGATATTTTTACCTGCCCGGTCAGGGTTTCAGGTTGAAAAAAAACGGATACGATTAAGCACACAAAAAGTGAGACACACCTGAAATTTGCAGATTTCATTTTTGGTAAGTATTAGCTGGATTAACAGAGAGGTAAATGTATAAAAAACAAATCAGAAAATTCAAATGAATACTTTATACTTTTGAGTAACGTAATGTGAACTTTGAACAATGTCTATACCGTTTCATATAACGCGTGATTTCTTATATTTGTCTATATTTTGATTGAATCATTGCGATAAATATTGAAACTAAAACTAAAGCGAGACAAAATGAGCCAAAATTCTATTGGATTAATGATTGTATTGTTCCTTTTTTCGATCCAAATTTCATTTTCACAGCAGAATACAGAGGTTAAAGTAAAACAGCAGTCACAAAAAGACGGGAAATGGATTCCGATTTTTAACGGGAAAAATCTTGATGGCTGGACTCCCAAAGTAACAGGTTACAAGGTGGGTGAAAATCCACTTGATGGATTCCGCGTCGAAAATGGAATCTTAAAAGTAGATTACAGCAAGTTCGATCGGTTTAACGGGCGATTCGGCCACCTGTTTTATAAGGATAAACTATCTTCTTATATCCTTCGGGTAGAATATCGCTTTCAGGGCGAATTGCTGCCCGATGCTCCTGGTTATTGCTACCGGAATTCTGGTGTGATGATTCATTCTCAGTCCGTCGAAAGTCAGGATATTCTGCAAAATTGGCCGGTTTCACTCGAAGCTCAACTACTTGGAAGCACTCCAAAATTGAAACAAGTGACTGCCAATATTTGCACTCCTGGCACCACGGTATTTTACAATGGGGCATTTACAGAGGAGCACTGCATCAGTTCAACTTCAAAAAATTATTACGATGGAGAGTGGGTGACATTGGATATCATCGTTCATGGAGGCAAATCGATTTATCATGTCATTGATGGTGATACTGTTCTGGCCTATACAAAACCGCAGGTTGGAGGAATGTTACTTCCTGAAAATTACCCCGTTCCTTCGGGAACATTCCTGGAAGATGGCTATATTGCACTTCAGGCTGAAGGTACTCCAATTGATTTCAGAAAAGTCGAGCTAAAGATTCTGAATGAGAATAACTACACCACAATACCTGTAAAACAGGCAGGAACGAAAAATACAACTACACCAAAAAAAACCAAAGTAGTCGATAACTTTGATTCCTATTCAACCAATGAGGAGCTTTCTAAAGCGTGGTCTCATCCCGGCGACGGAGGCAAAATAATATGCAGTCTCGAATCGAAGATCAAAGGTGCCGGGAAGCATGGCTTAAAATGTGAATACGTTACCGAAAAAACGGATGATAAGTTCTATTGTAGTGTCAGTCGCATTGCAAAATTGGATCTTTCAGGTTTCAATGGCGTTCAGCTCTGGCTGATGCCCGATGGTTCAGGACGGGAGTTCACGCTGGAATTCAACATCGCTGACAATGCCGGCAAAAATATTCACGATCTGTGGGTCTATAAATATGTACCCGAAAAAGGTGATAAGATGGCACGATGGGTTAATCTTCCGTTTTCCAGCTTCGTTCACAACACAAAATCCACCGATTCTCCCGATATGAAGATGGTTTTTAAACCCGAAGCAATCATTGAAACAGCCATTTATATTGGCGGAAAAAATGATACCCCAGGCAAAGGAGTCTATTATTTTGATGAGATCGCAGGTTCGAAAATGTAATATTAACTCTAAAGACACTTTTTAGCATAACAGGCATCTATCCCTGATTTGGGAATGTCAACAGTAGAACTCGTTAAATAATATTGATTTTCTTTTTACATTTGTGTTTGAAATTAATTTATACGAATATGGCTCAGGAATTAATTAAAAGAATAACCATTGACCCGGACATATGTCACGGAAAACCAACCATTCGTGGACTTCGTTATCCGGTGGAAAACATGCTCGAATTAATGGCATCAGGAATGACCATGGATGAGTTGTTAGAAGATTATCCTGATCTTGAGAAGGATGATTTTCTTGCATGTATTGATTATGCTGCTAAATTAACCCGAATAAAAAGCATTTATAGACTTGCATCATGAAGTTTATTATTGATGCCCAATTGCCAATTTCATTATCTAACCTTTTGAAATCGAGAGGGCATGATTCAATACATACGCTTGATTTACCCAGCAAAAATAAATCGAAGGACTATTTCATAACAAGTATTTCTATTACGGAAAAACGAATTGTTGTAACAAAAGACAATGATTTTTTAGAATCTTTCCTAATTCACGGCGAGCCTCAAAAACTAATTCTTGTTAGAACTGGCAATGTAAGTAATGCTGAGCTAAAAGCCATATTTGAAAAACATCTTGAAAAAATTGAAAGCCTAATTGAGGAAAACTCGCTTATTGAAATTACCAAAACTGAAATTGTAATTCATGTTTAATAACTTCGCTTATAGTACCTTAATACATTGAATCCCCAAATTACAAAAGAAGGAAATAGTTAGTAATTTGTGAATAAATGCCTGTAAATCACAAATTATGATCTAAAGAGCAATCATCCTATAAACATAACTTCCCGATCCTACCTTACAAAAATATTTGCCATCGGCTGTTTTTAAAACGGTTGTTTTCATGCCATTCTCTGTTACAGATTCTTCCTGGTTTGTTGGAAGGTAAATAGTTGCGGATGTATTTGACGGTATTTCTACCTTCATTTCCAAAATGTTCTGTTCCTTTTTCCAATCACTTCTGATCAAACCAAAGGATGACTGATAACTTGATTTTACCCAGGTTATATCACCGACGATTTCGGGACGGATAACGATATACTTGAATGCAACGCTGTCTTCCAACTGTTTAATTCCACCAAGTCCTGTGTAAAACCACTCCATTAAATGACCCAGCATCAGATGGTTATTCGACACCTCTTCCAACGCTGGCCATGACTCTGTTAAAGCTGTGGCACCTTTCTTTAATTGAAATCCATAGCCGGGAACATCATCCCGAAGGTTCATATCGAACAACAATTGCGAACCGCCGCCTTCCTCCAATGCCTTCACCAGGAAATGAAACCCGATATCTCCGGCAGTCAGTTTCTTTCCCGAAACAGAAATTGAATCGACCATGTTTTTAAAAACGGCTTTCCGGTCATTCTCATTGACTAACCCAACGCACAGCGGCATAGCCATAGCAGTCTGGCTTCCTGTTGAATAGACTTTTGTCTGACTATTGAAAAATTTAGTGTTGAAAGCTGTCTTTACTTCGTTGGAAAGAGCGGTCATCTTTTCAGCATCTTCTTTATTATTTGTTAGTTCCATCATTTTCGACAACAAAAGAATATCGTAATAATAGATCGCAGTGGCAGTCAGTGCTTTTGGAGTTAGTTGAGCTTCTCCAGGCGTATTTGGACCGTAATCAAACCAATCACCCAGACCATGCGAAAGGATATGGCCGTCGGCTTTTGTTCCGAGGTAGGCAACATACTTTTTCATCATGGGCATAGCTTCTTTAATCAGTGCCAGATCCCCATACCATTGCCAGATCATCCATGGAAGGATTACGCCCGCGCTACCCCATTCCGGTGAATCGCGGAATCCTCCCTCGAACGGGACAAACTCCGGAGCGATATCGGGAATTAATCCATCCGAAGTTTGTGCATCAATCATATCCCTTATTGCTTTTCGGTAAAGCGGATAGAGGTTATAGTTATACTGAACCGAAGCTCCCATCAAATAGGTTTGTTCGAGCCAGCCGAGTTTCTCACGATGGGGACAGTCGGTGACCACACTTGCCAAATTACTTCGTACTGCCCAGTCAATCAGTGTATAAATCTGGTTGAAAAGCTGGTTTGAACATTCGAATTCGCCGGTTTTTGGGGCGGAGTTGGCTGTATGGAGCAATTGCAGATCAATGATTTTAGGAGTTTCAGTATTTTGTTTTTCTGAATCAGGTATGGCACCTTCAACCATTACATACCTGAATCCATAATAGGTGAATTTGGGTCTCCATATCTCAACACCATCTCCTTTGAGTGTGTAGGAAAAATAATAAGGACCTCCCGAAGCATTCTGATTAATCTGATTATTCTTCGTAATTAACTCTCCCGGTGTCAGTTTAATAACAGATCCTTTTTTTCCTGTCACCTTCAATTCGATAATTCCCGAACAATTCTGACCAAAATCGTAAAGATATTTTCCCTGTTCCGTTAATTCAGTTTTTTTCACTTTGATCACTTCACGAATCGTTAAAGGGAAGTTAGTTTCAGCCATTAATTTTCCGGACTGAGTTGTTACAGGAAGCGCCATATTCCATTTTGAGTCATCAAATCCCGGCTGATCCCATCCTTTCTGTTCGAGTGTCGCATCGTAATCTTCACCACCATATATACTTGAGTAAACGATCGGTGAAGGCGAACATTTCCAGTCTGTTCCCGAAACGACTGAAGAAGAGGTACCATCCTCATAATCGATCTTCAATTTAATGATCATTTTGGGATACCCGTAGGCAATTACTATTTTGCGGTATCTTTCGCGGTTGATATTGTAAAAACCATTCCCCACGATTACGCCAATGGCATTTTTACCCTCCTTTAATTGATAAGTAACATCGTAATTGTTGTAAAGACAAACCTTATCGTAATTAGTCCAGCCAGGTGCCAGAAAACTTTGACCAACTTTTTGTCCGTTGATGGTCGCTTCGTAATGACCTAATCCGCTAATATCGAGTGTTGCACTTTTTATTTTCTTTTCGATGGAAAACTCCTTTCTAAATAATGGGACGATGCTTCGTTTGACGGCTTTGTTTCCAAGTTTATTGCCATCGCCATGAACTCCGGGAACGACCTTCATCGAATCGGCAAGATTTTCAAATCCAATCCAGGAAGCTTTATCCCAATTGTTTACAGATAAGAGTCCCATTTGCCACATGGCTGGTTCACTCCATGAAGATGCTTTCTCAGCCTGATTATAGATTTTAACCTTCCAGTAATACTTCTTCTCGGAAATTAAAGTTGAACCGGCATATTCTACCTGGATGGAGCGGTCGGATTTCACAACTTTGGAATCCCAGATATTGCCGATGTTTTTTTTAAGTTTTTCAGGACTATCGGCGACGAGTATTTGATAGGCAGACTGACGGGTATCTCTTTCATTCGAATTGATTACCCAGCTAAAACGGGGATTCATCGATTCAATGCCAAGCGGATTAATCCGGCCATCGCATTTAAGACTGGAAACTGATACAGGATTTTGAGAGCAATTAATGAAGGTTAAAAGAACAGTCAATAAGATTAGTACATACTTTAGTCTGGTCATTTTAATTGGATGAGATTTTTAAATATTTCGTTGGATACTTTGAACGCGGTACCATGCCGTACACCATCAGGAAAGGATACTTTATCAGAGACATCCTCCCAGTCTTTCATATTTTTTGACCTAACTGCTCCGTATTTATGTTCCGTATATTTGTCGAAATAGACGTACACAAAATCACCAACTTCAAGTGCAGTTGGTCCTTCGGCCCAGTATTTTCCGGTGATTGGTGTGGATACTTCAATCGGGTAGGGGCCTGAAGCATGTTTCGATTGAGTAATCCGGATGTTTTTTTCCGGAGGGTTTGAATTTTCATTTTTCAGTAACATATAAAATGCTTTCCCTTTCGGCAAAATTGTGGCATCTATTACACTGAAATCGGGATTGAAAAAGATTTTGGTAGGACTAAATTCTTTAAAATCAGAAGTGGTGGTACAATACATCCGATGATTCAACCCTTTCTCACTTTCGGAAGATGCCACATCGGAATGACGTCCGGGGATCGTGGTGGCCCAAAAGATGATATAATTTTTGTTTTGAGGATCATAGACCATCTCGGGTGCCCAGCAGTTTTTGGCCGTTGGTTCGTGCGCCATTACAGGGATCGCCTTTTGTTCCGACCAGTTTATCAGGTCTTTGGAGGAAGCATATCCAATTTGCCGGTCTTTCCAGCTACTTGTCCAAACCATATGAAAAAGTCCGTCTTTTCCCTGAAGGATATATGGATCGCGCATTAGTTTATCGTTCCCAACAGTTGGTGCAACCAATGATTTGCCATCCTTAAGTGCTTCCCATTTTAATCCATCATTGCTGTATGCCAGATGCAAACCATCCTGGCCATTGTCTGTGAAATAAGAAAAAAGGTAGACCTGTTCCTGACCTTGACTTTGGAAAGTCAGGAAAACGAGAAGAAAAAAGAGATATCGCATAGTTGAAATTATTGATGGTTTTAGCCGTGAAGATACAAAGTATTAAAGTTCCGCCAAGTATTTATGCCTTATTCATAACACTTTGTGCAACCTGGTGTCTTAGTGCCTTCGTGGCATTTTTTGTTTCATTAGTTTTCGATGTGGATTCAAAATTAGTCTGAAAATACAAAAATGACTTACATAAACTGGCATTTGGTTTAAACGATCTGGAGATATTACTTCACCACAATAGTTTTAATATTCACAAATTCCCGGATGCCAACTGCTGATAGTTCTCGCCCGTAACCGCTTTCCTTGATTCCGCCAAAAGGAAGCCGGGGATCTGATTTTACAAAATCGTTCACATACACACAACCAGCTTCAAGTCCCTTTTCAGCAAGTAATTTACCTTTCGAAACATCGGAAGTAAAAACAGCCGCACCTAATCCAAATACGGTGTCATTGGCAATCCTGATCGCCTCTTCCAATGATTTAAACCGAAACAAAACCGCCACGGGTCCAAACAACTCTTCGTGATAGGCTGGCATTCCGGGGAGGACATTCGTTAAAACAGTTGGCGGATAAATAGCGCCGGTTCCTTCCGGGATAAATCCTCCAAGCAAAACCCTTGCTCCCAATTTGCGGCTATTTTCTACTTGCTGGTGCAATTCGTTGCGTAAATCGGGCCTTGCCAAAGGACCAATCTTAGTAGCTGGATCTAGTGGATCGCCATAAGTGGCCTCGCTCATCAGACGCACAAATTCAGCCTCGAATGCATCGTATATTTTTTCGGCCACAATAAATCGCTTCGCACCAATGCAACTTTGCCCGGCATTTATCAACCGACTGGTAACACATAATTGGGCAGCCTTTGCAATATCAGTATCTTCCAAAATCAGGTAAGGATCGCTTCCTCCGAGTTCGAGTACCGATTTTTTTAACACTGATCCTGCTATTGAAGCGACTGATTTGCCGGCTGGAGTACTTCCTGTGAGCGTAACCGCTTTTATCAGTGGATTTTCTATAACTGCCTTTACCTTTTCTGAACCAATCAGCAACGTTCTGAATACATTTTCCGGGAAACCTGCATCGCGGACAAGTTGTTCAATCGCGAGGGCACAACCAGGCACATTAGCAGCGTGTTTAAGAACGCCTGTATTACCCGCCATTAGTGCAGGAGCTAAAAAACGGAAGACCTGCCAGAATGGAAAGTTCCATGGCATTACCGCTAAAACTGTACCAATTGGCTGATAAGTAATATACGATTCTGAAGCTTCAGTTTGAATCACCTCATTTTTAAGAAATATTTCTGCGTTATCAGCATAAAATGAGCAAACTGTAGCACATTTTTCAATCTCCCCAATTGCTTCGCGCTGCACTTTGCCCATTTCTGAGACCATGATTCGGGCCAGTTCGTTTTTTCTTTCGATCAAAAGTGCCTGAAGATTCTTCATCAATTTGGTCCGTTGCTCAAAATCCGTCAGCTTCCACTGCTGAAAAGCATTATCAACCTGACTGATGATAGAGGTTACCTCTTCTGAAGTATATTCCGTATAGTTTTTGATTACTTCGCCTGTAAATGGATTGACTGATTGCATGGCTTAAATATTTTACTCAAAAATAGCGCTTATCATTGACTTTTATGCGGTGGTATATGAAATGAAGTATATTTGTAACAACAGGTAATTTATTAATTAAAGACTTATTGCATTGCGCTATTTTCTTCATATTGCTTATAACGGAAATAATTATCGCGGGTGGCAAAAGCTTCCCGGAATTATTAGTGTTCAGCAAGTTATTGAGACAACGCTAAGCCATGTACTGAAAGAAGCCATTTCGATTGTTGGCTGTGGACGTACGGATGCGCAGGTTCATGCGAGTCAATTCTTTTTCCATTTCGATATTGACCGGGAGCTGGACTTTGATTTACAGTTTCGGTTGAATAAATGCCTGCCCCACGATATCACTGTTTATGATGTTATATTGATGGAGGGTTTGCCACATGCGCGGTTCGATGCCATTCAACGCAGTTACGATTACTATATTCATATTCAGAAAGATCCCTATCTGGTTGGTTTGAGCTCGTTTTATCCGCTGGAAAATCCTGATCTGGAAAAAATGAACGAAGCTGTTGGTTTGCTGACAAATTACAACGACTATGGCTGCTTTTGCAAATCACCTTTAAAATATGAGCACACGATCTGTCATGTTTCGAAGGCGCAATTGTTTTCGAATGCAGACCACACGAGATTACGGTTTTACATCTCTTCAAACCGGTTTTTGGCCGGAATGATCCGGATCATCGTCGGGAAATTGCTCGAAATCGGTAACGGTGAACTAAGTGTTGCCGACTTCGAACAATATCTCAAAACAAAGGTGACCCCCAAAACGATTGTACCTGTTTATGCTCAGGGACTTTATCTTTCGAAGGTCACCTATCCTTACCTCGATTTGCCGTCAGCTTCAATCTTTGGCCGAATGCTTCAGAATGAGGTTGATGTTCCGATTTAACTGGTTTTACTAAAATTTCGCCACTCCGTGGCTTGATTTTCCGGTTTTATTCATTTTCTACAAAGATTTTGCTGCTACGCAGCTTTTAACTTAGCAACGTAGTTGCCATATCTTTGTAGATAAATGCTTTATATTCATTGAAAAAGCAACGTAGTTGCGAAATCTCTTTTCGTCATTTTATCCTGAAAGATTTGATTTAATTCATCCTGATCAGGCTAAACGGTTCCTCCAATCCGTAATCCATCAGGAAGTACTGTCCAATTCCGGGAATTTTGGCCGGAGCAGTATCCCAGTCACCAGGACCATTGATCCATCGATGGTTATCTTTATAAAAATAGCCAAATGTATTTTTCAGACTACCGACGACTTTTACCGATACCTCATTTTTTCCATCATTGATAAATTGGCTGATATTCAATTCGTATGGCGGATAGGCAATGATTCCGGCTTTCTTTTGGTTTACAAATACTTCGGCAATTATTCCTTTCCATTTATTCAATTTCACTTTGAATTGTGCGTCTGCTTTTGTAACCTCAAAATTCTCGGAATACGCCACTTTTTGAGCATAAAATGGATAACCCATCGATTTCCATGAGCCTAATTTTGAGATCGTTCCTGATGAAATTTCGAAACCCTGCCTAAGAGGATTTAACACAAAATCTCCCACAATATAAACAGGCATCAATTCAGCATGAACCGACATCTTTGGAGCTTTCAATGTGAGTGTATTTGATCCTTTCCGAACCTTATCGCCAATCGGAAATTTGAAAAATTCGCGGTCGATCCACCATTTATCGCTCTTCTCTACTTTTTTATCGTTGATAAATACATCCCATATTTCGGGTCTTTCCACCACCGCGGATAGTTTGCTGATTGTTTCTGCGTCAGCGTTTTCCGAAATTGTAAAGTGATATTTCACTTCAAATCCCGAACCTACTTTAAAGGTATCAAGCACAAGATAGTCTTGCTTGTACTGAATTTTATGTTGCCAAGGATTTCCCATTTTAAATCCTGAACTATCAAATAACTGACGCATGGCTTTCATAAAATAGGATTCGGTAAGATTCAGCTTCTTTGATTTAATATCGAGATAATCCAGCACCAGAACATTTTCATTTTCAGGATGGATATCGATTACCCCTGATCCTGTTAACGTTTGCTCATTTATTGGCGTTAAAGGTGCCGGCGTCTCATCGATTTTTTTGGTTGAGATATAATACAAGGCACTCCCAACAGGCAAAAGCTTAATCTCAAAAGATAGCTGCCCTTTATCTTCTATTGCTGGTATCCGGAAACATTCGCCGGTCTGTAAATCCATTTTAATCAATTGTTTCCCTTTCGCATTAACAATGGTGGTGACACTTTTAGCTGTGTCGGTATTGACTACAAAAAGCAACTGTCCGTCATCTGTTATCCTACGCTGATGATACAATTCGCCTGAAACGGGTATCGTCTCCTGAAGCGAAAAATCGTTGATTGAAAACAGTTGTTTAACCACCTGCTCATCTGTTTCTTTAGCAACAGTCCATTGTCCGGAGAAGCTGTTTTTCAATTCATTTACAGCAGTCGATTCTGCCCCGTCGAGGTAGGGAATTTCATTGGTAAAGGATAACACTTTTCCACCCTGTTGGAGGTAATCTTTCAAGAGTGTAAAGGTAGCTTTATCAATATTTTGCATTGATTCCGGAATAACAACCAGTTCATAAGCTCGTTTTCCTACAACTAATTTGCCATCCTTCACTGAGCCGATCGATTTTAAGACATTTTCAGAGCCAAGATCATACTCAAAATGGTTTCGCTCCAACCGGTAAACAAATGATTTAAAGTTTTTTTGTATTGAATCGGGGGTCCCGTTTTTTTCGCTTCGTGAGAAATACATCCATGAGGTCGTATTTGGCTGAATTACAAGCGTTTTGTTGATTTGTTGACCGGAAGACATCGCCATCGAAATACGTCCCAGGTAATCACCCATAGATTTGTAACTATCCCACCACGGTTCATGGTAACTAAATGATGGCGGATAATCGAATTTGCGTACTCCTTTGATTGTGTAATAGGAGAGGTGCTGATTTACGAAATTCACCCCAAGAACACCCTGCCAGTCAGCTAATCGTTTGAAATTTGCAAAGGTGATTTCCCAACCTGCACCACCATAGGTTTCGCTTAACATGCGTGTCCTTCCTGCCTGGTTGGCAGCGCTGTGTAACTCCCTGATGGCTCGCGTATTCCCGAACTGTCCTCCTAATCCGTTGGGGACATACTCATTTCCAAGCATGTCGACGCCTGGTTGTTGATGATGAATATAGAATGCGGCTTCGTCGGAACCATCCGTTGGTTTTGGCCAGCCATGTTCCCAATAATGTCCTGTCCATTTCAAACCGTTTTCTTCACAATATTTGCCCCATGGTTTTGCCCACCGATCGACAAACATTTCGAGCAGCATTTCATAGTAATCGTGCCTCACCTTTTTCCAGTTGCCAACTTCATCCACAAGCGATGGGAGGTTTATCCTTAAATCGTATCCCCAACGTTTTTCAAACTCCGGGAATAAGTCGGGAGTCCAACGAAAAGCCGTTTTGGGACCCATGGCCGCTTCCAGGTTAGGTTCATCTGTAAAGATACCCATCAGTGTTTTGCCAAATTCATCCTTGTCATATTTTTCGTAGCCCTTCATGGTGATCTCCATAAATTTCTGCGTCACACCCTTTTGAAGAAGGTCAACGTATGGGAAATTGCCATACCAATACGATTTTGAACCATAGGTTTTTTTGAAGAGGTAATACATCCCTTTTTTACCAGCGTAGGTTTCTTTTGCCGAAGTGATGTCGGTGAATTTATTGTTCTCAAACATCAGGATGGCCTCATATTTACTCGTGTCAGGTTTCAGTATTTCCTGAAGTTCGCAACTTAAACCTGTCCCATGAATGTAGGATTCGGGCATTTGTGCCGGAACATGACCACCTGCAAACCCGCTTGGATAAGAGTTCTCATCATAAATCCACACTTTCATTCCCAGTTCTTTCCCTTTGCGAACGGTGTAATCGAAAAGATGATTCCAGTCCTCCGAGAGATATTCGGTTATTAGTCCTGGCCGGGGATGGATAAATACACCACCAATTCCACCTTCCTTGAACTTTTTCATTTGGAAATCAATCCCTTCCTCTGATATTTTATCGTTCCAATCCCATAACGGCGCACTGCGGTATTCGGAAGGCGGATCTGCAAACAGTTTTTTTAGCCCGGAATAGGTGTTGATGCCTTCAACTGCAGGTTTGATTTTGGTGCTGCATCCAAAAGTTAAAACGATCAACAGAATGGTGATCATCACTAAGTATAAATGATTTTTCTTCATGTTTGAATTGATTAAATGATTGTTAGCAGATCTGAACAACTTCAATGTTTAATATCTTTCCCAATTTTTCAATTTTATCAGCGATATGACCAACCCCAATAGCACAATGGTGAGCTGGTCCTTGTTTTGACCATTCATTCATGAACTGTTTAGCTCCAATTGAAAAACGGTAACGGCTATTGGTATTTCCAATTTCAAGAACAGGACCGGCAACCGATTCACCTTCTGCAACAAGCAGGAATATACCGTCTTTGCCTTCAACAACTGATAGCAAGGTGACCGGACCGTGTTTAACACTCATCTGAATAGACAAACCTTTACCCGGTTTTCCGTGATAAACAGACAACGGAACCAATTTAACACGACCTTCAGCGATGGCGGAGTGTGCAGGTCCGTCGTGACCGAGCATCACCACATCATCCTTAAAATCCATCAGGTAGAATTCAGAGAAAGAACCTCCTGCGCCAAATTCGGCCATGATTTTCATCGCCTGCGCATTCTTCACTTCACATTCGCCGGCTATCGGAATATTTTTGCCTGTCAATAAAGTGTTTCCGGCAATGACCGATGTCACAATGTTCTCATAATCATTGCCCGATTCTCCTTCGTAATAGTAAGCCATCGAACCCAAATTGCGGTTTTTTATCAGCATATCCAATGCGAGTGAAGTTCGTGCAGCACGCTCAATTTCTGCTGGTTCACATTCAGGTGCCACATCAAAAGCAGCATTAAACTCCTGAATTTTTAGCTGAACTTCGGCATTAGTAACTTCATCGCGGTATTTCTTTAGCTCGCACATTTCAAGCATTTCGATGTGCGTACCGAACACCGCTGATTGTTTGGTCAGATCGGTGTAAACATCCAGCATCCCACCGTAGTAGTGCCCCAAAACACCTAATCGGTTATTTCGGGTGGCAGCGGCAACACGGGCAGCTTGAGTCCACGCTTCAATCTCATGCCATGCTTCTTCATCCTGAAGGTATCCGGTCACAAAGTCGTACTGAATTCCGGAGCGGTTGAATACACTGGCTATTTCCGGAACCGAACAAGCCTGGCAATGTTCGAGCCAGACACCTGTCATTTTTCCACGGTCCACTAATTTGTTAAAGGCTTCGTAATCAAGTTCAGCCACTGGCTGAAGATTCAATATCACCACAGGAACTTTCAGCTTTTGAGCGACCGGTAAAACAGTTGATGAAAGCGCATAAGTAGAAACATACAAAAAGACGATTTCCACATCCTCTGATTTCAGAAAGTTGGCAGCTTCGCGCGCTCTAACCGGGTTATCAACCATTCCGGCGTCAATTACTTCAACCCCGAAACCGGCAATTCTGGTTTTAATGTGCTCCTGATATCCTTTCAGATTGTCGAGCAATCCGTCGAACTGCGCCCAATACGTATCGAGGCCAATTCCAAATAATCCTACTTTAGTCTTCATTCAATCATTTTATTAATAATCGTACCGGACCAATCAGTCCGGATTTTAACAATGGAGAATCCTTTTTATAAAACTTAGCGGTTGTAAACGTATACCTGCCTGATGTTCTGTGCTGGTTTTTCAATAACCATTCCGGCCACTTGCTGTCTTTAATTCCATCATCCGCGAACAGTTCATCACCAATCAGCCTGTTCGGCCAAAGATTTGCCACTTCAATCTCAACCAGGTTATTCCCTGGATGAATTGCACCTGAAATATTTAACTGATAAGGGGCAGTCCAGACAACTCCCATATCTTTCCCGTTAATCCGAACGCGTGCAAGGTTGTTGACCTCACCAAGATCAAGAATGAAACCGGCATTTCTATCCGACACCGTTTTCTTTGGAAGATTTAAATTGATCTGGTAGGTAGCAATTCCTGAATAATACTTAATACCTTCATTCTTATTTAAAGTCCAATTTTCCAGTTTATTGAAAACAACATTTTTCGGACCTCCCCATTTCGGATCGAAAGAAACATTCCATGGACTATTTACCATTTGGAGTACTTTCGGTTCGGAAAAGTTTTTTGCCGATGTATTTGTAGTCGGATTTGATTTTTCCTTTTTGTCAATTACAATGAAAAAGCTTTGATACTGTCCAAATTGTATTGGAATGGTTATCCTATCGTTCTCAATGGCAAATTCGGGTAGCGGACGTGTTTCTCCTGAAAGCGGATCCCACAATTTCGGAGTACCTTCACCAATCCGGAAAGTGCAGCTGGTTTTTAGCCGTTCATTGGTTTTATTCGAAACGAAATAGATTTCCCTGTTTTCCATTGAACGATGTGTATACCTGATTGGTCCGGTTGATTCAAAATCTTGCTGAACTCCCATCTTTTTCAGGATTTCAGCAGTAACATCGTATATGGGATATAGTTCAGGCAATTTGATATTCGAAAGTGCTCCTCCCCAATAAATTTTCCCCTTTTCAAATTGAATTTCAGAAATCTCAACAGGAGGCGTTGTATTTCCCCACATTAACAATGCTTTCGAAGCAACCTGCTGATCACATTCCGGATAATTCACTAAACTGGGAGATTTGAGTGGCGGATTTCCAATGATCACAGCACCCTCTTTTACAAGTGATTCAATTTTATCCAGCAATTCAGGCGTCATGGTCTCCATCGCCGGCAAAACGAGTAACCTGTAAGATGCCCCTCCCGGGAAAACAATCTGATGGTCAATTACACTTGCTGTTTTCAATTGAGAAGGTGAACATCCGTCGAAATTATAACCCTTCCGATCGGGAAGCAATTCATCTCCTCCTAATGCGGAAGCCGGGGCACGAAAAACGTGCGGCGCACCTTCAGGTGTCAGGTAGAGGATATCTGAAATGGTCTTTCCCTGTTGCAGAATATACGAGCATCGGGTGATGTACCGGTGGTATCCGTCAGCCATTGGCCACCAGGTCTGACTTCTGTCCCAGTGAACGCCGTAGGGTCCCATGGTCATTCCCGGCTTCAGATTATCCGGAAGGAACTGATGCTGAAACGTATGGTAAACAAACCGGTTTATTCCGGCTGCAAATGCCCAGTCTCCCTGGTTTTTCATGGAGCCCGGATATTGTTTCCATACGTCATGATCGGCAGTAAAAGCTTCTGCTGCAACTACCTTGTTCCCGTTCACATGGGCGATCGAAGCAGCCTGAATACAACTGAATGACGAGTTGAATCCATAACCTTTGCTCCAGAATTCACACATCGGAACATCGGCAAGTGCACCCAATTCCATATCAGCCGTAGGATTCATATCGTAAGGCTCAATGGAGAATCCCATGTTATACTTTTGCCCGTATTTTTTAAGGTGCATCGCATGGTTTTCAATGACCAGTTCTTGTCCGGTTTGCCGCAAATCCCATAAAAACCGTTCGCTTTTTTCAAGACTTTCAACAACCAATCCTGAGTAAACGGGATAGAAAAGAAGCGGATCGTAACCCCTCCTTTTTTTGAACTCTTCACGGAATCGTGGACTCCAGTTCTGTGCACCCATTTCCCAGCTATCCATGTGGAGCATTTTCAATCCACCCTGCAGATTCTTATCAGGAATTCCAATTTTTTTAAACAGCTTTCCTGTAAAGTTTTCCATGTGGGCATTGATCGCTGTCGTATCGAACTTGTCGGCTTCAAAACCCAATCCAGGCATTGGAGCCGGGCGCGTGACTGCTCCGTTGTTACGGCTTCCCAAACGTATAATTGTCCAGTTTCCTTCGGGTACTTTCCAATCCAGCGTACCATCTGGTTTTAGAAAACTGGTAATATCAATGATTTTATCCTGGGCAATGGCTGTCCCCTGAGTTGGTTCACTGTAGTTTGCCAGCGAAGGCAAAAATTGCTTGACTCCTGGTGCCGATGTATAGGGAGCCCGGTAGTAAAGTGCTTTTTCGTCGATATCAGCTATTTTATAATCAGAAGAAGGTGTTGGAAATGCCAGTACTGCAACATCTTCATAATAATCGAGCCATCGCTGTTTAAGTTCCGGTGTAAAAGCTCCTTCGCCAAAGTAGGGTGGTTTTGGTGCCGGTTTTGGCAGGATTACAGGTTTTGAATCATTGCCTGAAACCTGAATGCTGCTTGAAACCAAATGTTGCATTGATTCTTTTCCCGACACCCATGGGCCACCGCTACCTGACCAGCCCGGGCCAACTCCAAGAGTGATTGCAATGCCTAGACGTTCTGCTTCACGAACACCATGCCGGAATAAATCCTGCCATTGTTCGCTTAAGAAATCAACCTTTCCGCGCGGAATGCCAACATTCACCTCAAGAAATATCAGGTTACCGATGCCCACTTTTTTCATTGATTCGAGGTCTTTCGTCATCGCTTCCTTCGATAGATTGCCATCCATAAAATACCAGTAAACACCGGGACAGGCAGAATCGGGAGGGTTTAGAAATCCCGCCTTTAAGGTGTCATCGCCATCAGAGGAAATAAAACCGGCAATTCCCAGAAAGCAGAATGTCAACAGAACGGGAATTAATTTTTTTAATCGTTTCATAAACTCTATATTTAAAGATTTCTATTGAAACCATTTCATACTGAATTATTTGTCCATCTATATCAACTGTATATACCGAATCAATGTCCTCTTACCATTCATTTGCCGTTCATTTGCCGTTGATGAACCGTTGATGAACCGTTGATGATCCGTTCATGATCCGTTCATGAACCGTTGATGATCCGTTGATGAACCGTTGATGATCCGTTGATGAACCGTTGAATTGCCGATGAAGAACCAATCATGATCCATTGATGAATTGTTATTGGCTTTAGCTAACGGCACTATGGTCAAATAAAATCAAATACTTAAACAAAAGCAGTATTCTTTATTTGAAAACACTTTTAACTGCTTCCAAATAGCCAAATTTATTTTTTGTATCCGGTTCAAGGTAACTGCCTTCCGTCCATTCGTTCCAGCAGTTAATGTTCATGATTCTCGGACCATTTGGATCTGTCAGCAGTTTATCCTTTGTCATTTGCAGGGCTTTCCTGAAATTTTCAGGTGTATTGTTGCCAATTGTATTGGTATACGGATAGCCAAAATTTCCCCATTCCGACTTCAGATCGCAACGCGGACTTGGATCCCAACCCATTGAAACATTAGGGTAATACGGTGCCGGATATTCTGTTTTAGCCTTATCCCAATATGCAAAATACTGATCCCTGGCTTTGTTGAAATCGGTTTGACGTTCAGATAAATCCACATGATGAACCCAAACATAGGAAGTGGCAGAATTGAACCCAAGTAATTTGATCAGTTCTGGAAAATTCGCCGGAACTTTTTCGACGGGAAGAATGGGTCTGCCCCAGGCAACCAGGTTCCAGTGAATACCTTTGAGGCCCGCAGCAATGGCTTTTTGATTGAGCCGCTCCATCGCGGCTTTTGTAGCTTCAATGCTGCCAAAACCTTCCATAAATTTCTGAATATCATAGATCGAAAAGTAGGCTTTGCCATCAATTTTCCAGTAGTTAGGTTTCGTAAAATATTGTGAAACCAGTATATCGCAAATTTCATCGAAACGTTTGGAAGTCACTTTCCCCTCATGAAGAAGCTTTTGTTTCGCTCCTTTCGTATATGGATGAATGTCAACCCAGTCGTGATTGGCCCACATGAAGGCAAATTTGATTTTATCCACATTCTTTGCCTTCAGGAAACCTTCGTCGAGACAACGGTTCAGAAAGGGACCATCTTCGTACATGTACCAGTCGAAAATAAAGCAATCGACACCATATTCCGAAGCCGCTTCAATCTTCTGCGCCATTACTTTCGGATCTTTTTCGTCGGTATATCCCCAAAGTGGAACTTTTGGCTGGTCGTGTCCCGGAAAGCGGGGTTTTGCAGCTTTCACCAGTTCCCATTCCGACCAGTCAGCACCTTTATTTTGAATGTTTCGAGGATCGTTGGTGTGGTAGTTGGGAAAATAATAGGCCGCAACAGTGATTTTTGAAGAATCACCATTCTTTTTCATTGTTTTTCCTGTCATCAAAACCGGAAACGAAAAGCAAATTACCAATGCAAGAAATTTTGGTTTCATCATAGCTTAGTTTTTGTAATCCAAATAGTTTATCAATCCATCAAAAGGGATCTTTATAATCATCTTTTAATTTGATATTATTATTTATTTTAGTCCGGATATTATTGAGTGCAATATCTTAATAATTTAGCCGCGCTAATTATGATTTTATGATTTTTAAACTTTGATTTTTGACACAACTACATGTTATGCAACATCCCTTAAACACCAATATCAGGTATCTCCCTGTTCGTGAACAAGACGAAAACTGGAGTCTCATGGTAAAAACTGCAGGTTTTCAGGCTGTTTCGCCAAACAGTATTTACCCCACACAGGGTCATCAGGTGGACTATACGTTTAACTATCAAAGTGGTCGCGTTCTGGATGAATTTCAGATGATCTATATTACTAAAGGTTCAGGAACTTTCGAATCAGCCAGTTGTAAAAATGTTCCAATAGGCGAGGGGACAGTTTTTTTCCTGTTTCCCGGTGAGTGGCATCGTTTCAGGCCAGAACAACTGACAGGTTGGGACAGTTACTGGGTAGGATTTAAGGGGAAGTTTGCGGAGAACCTTGTTGCAAATGGTTATTTGTCAGTGAATAAACCTGTTGTTAAAGTGGGTTACAATGAGGAAATTGTAAGTCTTTACCAACGTATTCTGGAAGCCGGAAACGAGGAGCGGTCAGGTTATCAGCAATATATATCAGGGATTGTTATTCACCTGCTGGGATTTATTTATTTCCGGGCGAAAGACAATCATTACGAAGACAAATCAATCGTCCAAAAAATTGACAAGGCAAGAGTTTTAATCAGGGAACAAATCAATACCAATATTTCTCCCGAAGCGATTGCTGCAGCTTTATTTATGACTTATTCGTGGTTCAGACGGCTTTTCAAACAATATACAGGACTCGCCCCGGCACAATATATCGCACAATTGCGGTTACAGCGGGCTAAAGAGTTGCTTTCGGCGTCTGCAAAAACAATCAAGGAGATTGCAGTTGAAATGAACTATGAATCAGTTGATTATTTTTCAACACAATTCCGAAGACAGACAAAAATGACGCCAACTCAATATCGGAAAGGAGCTTTTGGGAAAATCGGGTCAGAATTGCCGTAACAGCGAATATTGTTGTATAAAAACCAATAGATCGGGGAAGTATATAGACAATGGAGCTGAAATTGTAGGATATTTTAAGATTAAAAGCAGAGACTCTCTCATTATTAGGGACATTACACAGTTGATATTGCGTATTCATTCAAAATATTTACCTTTGGTTAAAACTTAGTCAGATGGAAATTGACAAAAAAAAGATACTGGAAGATTTAAATTTTCTGTTAAAGTCTAGATTTGCAGATGACCTAAAGGATATTGTTCTATTTGGTTCACAGATTTATGGACGATCCCATAATGATTCTGATTTTGATATTTTAATTATACTTACGAAAAAGGCTGAATGGAAAATTGAAAGAGAGATTTCCGATCTGTGTTATGAAGTTGATTTGAAATATAATATAATCACAGATACACATGTAATAGGAGAACCAGAGTTGAACACATTAAGGGGAAAACAACCAATATTTGTTAATGCAATAGCAAAAGGACTATACGCATGAATGACGAAAAAATCCGAGCTCCAAACATTCATTATTTTGAAGTACTTTTGCACCCTCAATATTTGTCATGGGTTTAAAAGAAGAAATACTACGCCGGAGGACTTTCGGTATTGTCAGTCATCCCGATGCGGGGAAAACAACACTTACGGAAAAGCTGCTCCTTTTTGGGGGTGCGATACACGTTGCCGGTGCTGTTAAAAGCAATAAAATTAAAAAAGGTGCCACCTCCGACTTTATGGAGATTGAGCGGCAGCGCGGTATTTCCGTTGCTACATCAGTAATGGGTTTCGAATTCAATGGTTATAAGGTAAATATCCTCGATACACCTGGTCATCAGGATTTCCAGGAGGATACTTTTCGCACATTGACAGCCGTCGATAGCGTTATCATCGTGATTGATGCAGCAAAAGGGGTAGAACCTCAGACCGAAAAGCTCATGAGCGTTTGCCGCAGCCGTAAAACGCCAGTCATTGTTTTTGTGAACAAGATGGACCGCCCTGCTGACGATACGTTTGATCTTTTGGACGATATTGAGAAACAGTTGCTAATTAAAGTGCGCCCTTTGAGCTGGCCGATCAACAGCGGTCCTGATTTTAAAGGGGTTTATAATCTTTACGACAGAAACCTGAACCTTTTCGATCCAAGTATCACCGATATCCGGACCGGAATTAGTTTCACTGACATCAATAATCCCGAGCTGGAAAATATTATTGGCAAAGATGCCGGAGTATTACGCGAGGAACTCGAAATTTTGAGCGAAGTTTATCCGGAATTTGATATCGATCAATATCTTGCAGGCGATTTGGCACCTGTCTTTTTTGGAAGTGCATTGTACAATTTCGGTGTAAAGGAACTACTCGATACCTTTGTTCGCATTGCCCCGTCACCTCGTGCGAAAAAAGCAGAGGAACGTTTAGTTCAGGTTACTGAAGATGCATTTACAGGATTTGTATTTAAAATCCATGCCAATATTGACCCAAATCACCGGAGCCGCATCGCTTTCGTAAAGGTTTGTTCAGGCAGGTTTGAACGGAACAAAAACTACCGGCATATCCGGTTGGGAAAAGTGTTTAAATATTCGAGTCCTACTGCGTTTATGGCCGACAAAAAAGAGGTCATCGATGAAGCTTTCCCCGGCGATATCGTTGGTATTCCTGATACCGGTAATTTCGTGATCGGAGATACGCTTACCGAAGGAGAGATTCTGCATTACAAAGGATTACCTTCCTTTTCACCAGAGATATTCCGTTACATCGAGAATGCAGACCCAATGAAGTCGAAACAGTTGGCCAAGGGTGTCGATCAGCTGATGGACGAAGGTGTTGCCCAGTTGTTTATCAGTCAGTTGAATGGTCGTAAGATCATTGGAACGGTGGGAGCACTTCAGTTTGAGGTGATTGAGTATCGTCTTGAACACGAGTACAATGCAAAATGCCGGTGGGAATCGTTATCGCTCTATAAAGCTTGTTGGATTAAATGCGAAGACAAAGCTATGCTCGACGATTTTAAAAGGCGGAAATACAATAAAATGTCGTTAGACAATCAGGGACGTGACGTATTTATGGCCGACTCCTCCTTTATCCTCGACATGGCACAAAGAGATTTCCCTAAAATCAAATTTCACTTCACTTCGGAGTTTTAGTAAAATATTACACGGATTTATACGGATTACACGGATATAAACCCTCAAGTTTAATATTCGAGATCTTATTTCTATTGTCAATAAGCAAATAATTTCTAAATTTACACCCTACCAGTACCTACCGGTAGGGGAATTAAATTTAAACTTTTGCTATGACTAAAAAATTGATTTTGTTTGGGTTGCTCACCCTTTTTGCCTTTTCGGGCAAAAGCCAGGACCAAAACGAGCCTAACAAAGAGACTGTGCCGCATGATTGGGAAAATCAGGCAGTTTCGGAAATTAACAGAGAGGCTCCCCATGCTTCATTAATGCCTTTTGATACCGAAGCTAAGGTTCCCGCAAATGATTTTTCGGCTTCCCCGTATTACAAATCATTGAACGGAAAATGGAAGTTCAACCTGGTGACCAAACCTGCCGATCGTCCCGCTTCTTTTTTCGGTGAAAACTTCGACGACAGTGCCTGGAAATTAATCGACGTTCCTGCAAACTGGGAGATGAAAGGTTACGATTACCCGATTTATACGAATATCATCTATCCTCACAAAGCAACACCACCAACAATCCAGGAAAATTACAATCCGGTTGGTTCGTACCGCATGGAATTTGAAACTCCTGCTGACTGGAATGGAAAAGAGATTATTCTCCATTTTGGTGCGGTTAGTTCTGCCATGTATGTTTGGGTAAATGGCGAAAAGGTTGGTTACAGCGAAGACAGCAAAACTCCCGCTGAATTCAACATTACAAAGTACCTAAAGAGTGGAAAAAACCTGCTTGCAGTACAAATATTTCGCTGGAGCGATGGTTCTTATCTTGAGGATCAGGATTTTTGGCGCATGAGCGGAATTACACGTGATGTATACCTTGTTGCCAGAAATACAACCCATGTTTTTGATTTTCAATTAAAATCTGGTCTTGATGCACTTTATAAAGATGGTATTTTTAATGCTGATATCACTTTGCGAAATCTTGGTAAAACTGCCCGGAATGTTACCGTTGAGGCAAAACTTCTCGATGGAAATGACCAGGTACTTGAGTTTTCAAAGAAAGCTAATGTTGCATCCGGCAATCAATCAATTAGTTTTGATGGAAAACTGGCAAATGTAAAGAAATGGAGTGCTGAAACGCCCAATCTTTATCAACTGGTTATCACCACAAAAGACGAAGGTGGAAAGATCATTGAATCGCTGGGTTGCCAGGTTGGTTTCCGAAATGTTGAAATCAAAAACGGGCAATTATGTGTCAATGGCGTTCGGATTCTTGTAAAGGGTGTGAATATTCATGAACACCACGAAATCAACGGCCATGTTCAGGATCTTGAGACAATGATCAAGGATATCACAGTAATGAAGAAGTTTAATATCAATACTGTACGTACTTCTCACTATCCTGAACCCGAAAAGTGGTATGAACTGTGTAATAAATACGGAATGTACCTGATCGATGAAGCAAATATCGAATCGCATGGAATGGGTTATGGCAAAGAATCGCTCGCTAAAGATCCAACGTGGTATGATGCCCATCTTTTCAGGACCCGCAATATGCTTGAACGTGACAAAAACCATCCTTCCGTTATTATCTGGTCATTGGGAAATGAAGCCGGCGACGGGGAAAATTTTGTCAAAACATCTGCCTGGATTAAATCACGTGATAATACGAGATTGGTTCAGTACGAACAAGCTGGAACAAAAGCACACACTGATATTTATTGTCCGATGTATGCTTCAATTGAACACATGATTCAATATGCAGAAAAGAATAAGGATAAACCATTGATCCAATGCGAATATGCACATGCAATGGGTAATAGTGTTGGAAATCTTCAGGATTACTGGGATGCCATTGAGAAGTACGACATGCTGCAAGGCGGTTGTATTTGGGATTGGGTCGATCAGGGTTTATTGACAACCAACGAAAAGGGTGAAAAATTCTGGGCATATGGAGGCGATTTTGGCCCGAAAGACGTTTGGACAGATGGAAATTTCAATTGCAACGGCCTTGTTAATCCGGACCGTACGCCGCATCCTTCTTTATATGAAGTTAAAAAAGTATATCAATACGTTGGTTTTAAAGTTCTTGATATCAATGCAGGGAAGTTTGAGGTAATCAACAAATACGACTTTCTGAACCTCAATAACTTTGGTTTCGATTGGCGCATAGAAGCCGATGGAATTAAAGTAGCTGATGGAAAATTAGCATCATTAAATGTTCCGGCACATGGCAAAATTGAAGTTTCGACTCCTTTCGATTTAAAACCGGAACCTGGTAAAGAATATTTCATCATCTTAAGTGCAAAAACGATAGTTGCAACTGATTTAATTCCTGTTGGACATGAAGTTGCCTATGAACAATTCAAATTACCGCTTTCAGCTCCAGCCATTTCAGTTACTCCTGAAGGAAAACTGACGATGGAGAAAGGTACCGGTAAAACAACGATCAAAGGAACTGATTTTGCGGTGTCATTTGATTTGGTTAAAGGCGGCATGAATAGCCTTGTTTTTGCCGGAAAAGAGATGCTCAACGATGGGAAAGGTCCTGAACCTAATTTCTGGCGTGCACCGACGGATAACGATTTTGGCAATGGACTCGATAAAAGAGACAAAGTATGGCGCAAAGCTGGTGAGAATAAAAAACTGATTAGCTCGAAAGTGACTAAGGTATCTGAAAATCAGGTAAATGTACAACTCGGTTTCGATATTCCTGGTTTGGATGGCAAGACGGTTGCAAAGTATGAATCAGTTTATAAAGTTTATGGAGACCGGGAAATTGAAGTGGTCAATAATTTTAAAGCAACGGCTGAAAAATTACCCGAAATTCCACGAATGGGTATGAACCTGCAACTTGCCCGTGAATATGAAAACATGCAATGGCTTGGACGCGGACCACAGGAAAATTATTCCGACCGAAATACAGGCGCGCTTGTCGGCCTTTATGACGGTAAAGTAAAAGATCAGTACTGGGCTTATATACGTCCACAAGAGAATGGCAATAAGACCGATGTACGATGGGTTGCTTTTACGAATAATGATGGTAACGGTTTGCTATCCATTGGGTCACCACTTTTAAGTGTTAGTGCGCATCATAATTTGATGGAAGATTTCGAATCTCCGGTTCGCACTGTTGGACGTGTTTATGATGGTAAAGAAGTTGTTAACCGTCATACCACTGATGTTAAGGAGCGCAATCTTGTTTCTGTAAATCTCGACTACAAACAAATGGGTGTTGGTGGCGACAATAGCTGGGGAGCACGCACTCATCCACAGTATTTACTTACAGACAAAGAATATAGTTATTCATTCCGCCTGAAACTGGTCAAAAAAGGGGATGATCTGAATTCGATTGCGAGAACTAAACTTGGTGCAACTTCAATTCCTGTGAATAAAGCAAGCAATAAGGAAAAGCCACAAATCGGCAAAATAGCTAAACCTGCTGGTACGGTGAAGGTTAAATGATAGTGAAAACTTAAAAATATTTGATTATAGATTTTCGACGATCAAATAAGTAAATTAAAAAGCCTCGTTCCACAAATTGGTGGAACGGGGCTTTTTTTGTGAAAACCAAAAGGTCTAATTTTCTCCTGGCAAAATCGTCGGTTTAAATGAATTCAAGAAAGGAAGAGACCTTACTTGAACTATTGTCGGCGGGAATCGTTATTAAAGCTATACAAATACCGGGAAATGAAAAACACATTTATTTGTCTGATCGGATTATTAGCAATGATCCCGTCAGAATTAAAGAGTTCAATATCACAAAATACGAATATGACAATGAAAGATACAGGATTAAAGGCAGCTGTTTTTGCCGGAGGTTGTTTCTGGTGTACCGAAGCAATTTTCAATGAATTGAAGGGTGTCAAAAAAGTGGTTTCGGGGTATACGGGCGGGAAGGTTGCCAATCCGACTTACAAACAGGTTACTACAGGGTTAACTGGTCATGCTGAATGTACCCAGATCACTTATGATCCTGAACTGGTTACTTTTGCTGAATTGCTCGAAGTATTCTGGATGACACACGACCCAACTACATTGAACCGTCAGGGAGCCGATAGCGGCACACAATACCGTTCGGCAATATTTTATACCGATGAGGATCAAAAACAGGAGGCAATTGCCTGGAAGGCAAAGCTTGATAAAGAGAAAATATGGAGCGATCCGATTGTTACCGAAATTACCAAATTAGAAAAGTTCTATCCGGCAGAAGATTACCACCAGGAGTATTACGAAAACAATCCGAATCAGGGCTATTGCCGCATCGTGATCACCCCTAAGTTGGAGAAGTTTAAAAAGATTTTTGCCAATAAACTGAAATAGGCAGGAAGTTGGAAGACCGGAGACGGAAGCCAGCTGCCAGTTGCTAGCTGCCAGTTGCTAGCTGCCAACAACCAGTTGCCAGTCGCTAGTTAACAATCAGCTCATCCAACGATCTTTTCGGAACGTAGTGAATACCATTATCATCGCGATAATACCTGATATCGCCGTCAGTACCAACGTTGGTGATCACTACGGTTTCGATGGGTTTTCCCAGTGCAACCACATCGATAATTTCGAAACGGTCGGTAAGGTTGAGAATCGCAGACAGACGAGGTTTATTAATTGCCCTGAGAATACATCCACCCAACCCTTTATCAACAGCTCCAAGCAGTATGTTTTGCATCGCGATTCCGTCATCACAAAGAAAATTGTCCGAAATATCGCGGTCGAGCAGAACGACAATATAAGCTGAAGGACGTTCTCCTTCTTTGGGACCAGGCCACTCTTTCAGATAGCCGGCCCATGCAAGTGTTGAAAAGATCTGTTCGTTCAAATCCCGGTCATTGCTTAAAAAATATTTCAATGGTTGTGCATTTCTGCCCGAAGCGGCATACCTTGCCAACCCAATCAACTCAACAATCGTTTCGCGGTCAATCACGAATTCCTCATCAAATCTCCGGTAACTCCGGTTTTTTAATACTAAATCCTTAAAATCCATATCGTTCGATTTTGATGTTCTGCCATCTTTTTTGTTATTAAAGCGAACAAATTTATACGTAAATTTTATAAACCACCACTATTTGTTAAGTTTGCATTCAAATACTAAAATTAGTCATCGGTCAAACTAACTGAATGGAGATTTTTCTTGTCCTTCTTGTCGGCTGTTTTTCAGGAATGATAACAGGTCTGACAGGAGCTTCGGGTGTAATGGTTGTGGTCCCGCTTATCACGATTCTATTTAAATTTCCAATTCACGAAGCAATTGGAACGAGCCTCGTTGTTGATGTACTCACTTCATTGATGATTTCTACAACCTACTTCAAAAATGACAATATTGCCCTTAAAGCTGCCGGATGGGTGGCCATATCATCAGTTACGATGGCACAGATAGGTGCCCGTTTTTCTGACAAAATTCCCGAGCGGGGACTCGATTCCGGCTTTTCATTTGTACTGATTGTACTCGCTTTAATTATATGGAGAACCGGAATTAAACGGGATAAAGTGCCGACGGTTCCATTCGATTTGTCTGATTATAAGTCCCCTTTGTGGCGTCTTATTCTATCTGTTTTACTGGCTGGCGGAAGCGGTTTTCTAACCGGATTTATAGGTGCGGGCGGCGGAACGAATATTTTATTGATCCTGTTGTTTGTGAATAAGTTTCCGATGCATAAGGCGCTCGGAACATCTATCCTGATCATGTCGTTTACCG
>Ga0209724_1000415_pt1 | contig 41639 bp, 42 predicted proteins | sample grotaG_FD_184143 | JGI IMG/M metagenome (GOLD analysis project Ga0209724, IMG submission 184143) | Glacier valley bacterial and archeal communities from Borup Fiord, Nunavut, Canada, to study Microbial Dark Matter (Phase II) -... | ecosystem: Environmental > Aquatic > Freshwater > Ice > Glacier ... | reverse complement strand
GAACTGCATAGAAGTGTCGAACAGCGCACCGAGCAGCAGCATGGCGCAGATTGCCGCGATAAACAGGCCGCCATTGCGCTGCAACTGATCTACTACCAGCGGGGTTTGCTTGTCGGCCACCAGGTTGAGTAGTGGGCCGCTCAAGGCCAGCAGCACGGTAATCAGCACGGCCATCGCGAGCAGCTTGAAGCCAATCAATTGGCCGAGGAAGCGACGTACCAGCCTGCCGCCGCCCGCCCGCTCGACCTCTGGCATGAAGCGCGGGAGGCTACGCTCGATGCCGAAGTCGCCATACAACCCGATAGTGGCTGCTGCCCCGCTGATCAGCACGATCAGGCCGAACTGCGAACGCGGTTGCAGCAGGCTGGTGATCAGTACGCTGCTGACCAGGCTGGCGACCAGGCGCAGAGGAAAGAGGGCGGCGTTCCAGAAGACCGCCCGCGACGCAGTGCGCCCCAGGCTGCTACCTTCGCTCCCACCTGCTGCACCACCCATATTCTCTAGCGCAGGTTCGCCAGCTTCAGCGACGGTGGGGGGTGGCGGTGCGCCGCTCGGTTGGGTAGGGTCGCCGCCCGCCTGCATCTCCTGCTCCTCGTCGGAGGGTGGGAGGGACTGGGTGCGCTCTAGCGGCGCGGCATCTGGCAGCAGTGGCCCTGGTGAGGTCAAAAGGAGTCCTTCGCCAATGGCGTGAGCAAAATGGTGTGCGTTCCCTGAAAGAGGAAGCGGTAGAGGCGGTAGGCGGGCAGCGTGAGGCCGAGCCGCCGCAAAATCGGCAGCAACCGCTGGGCCAGACCACCGCCGCCGCTGCTCTGGCCCGCTCGCAGCCGGGCTTCGCCCACATCCTGAGCAGCAAACCCGGCTCGCTGGCAGGCGCGGGCAAAGCGGGCGTAGGTATAGTAGTGCATCTCGCTGAGGCTCTGCTTGTCGCTAAATTGCACGGCACTAGCCTGCTTGCTGCGCCCCTTGCGCCGAATGTACCACTCGGCCAGCGGGCGGGGCAGCCAGTTGACCAGTGGCAGATGATAGTGCGGGTCGCGGAAGCCAAAGCGGTTCGTTATGGTAACCAGGGCGCGCCCATCGGGTTGCAGCAGACGGCACAATTCGCGCAGGGTGGCTGGTACGTCCTGCACGTGTTCGAGCGTGTCCCAGGCGGTGATCAGGCTGAAGCTACGGTCGGCAAAGGGGAGACTCTCGCCCGCAGCGTTGGCGACTGGCAGGCGCAGGCCATAGCGTTTGCCGCGCAGGGCAATAATCTGGCAGTAGGCGGGATTGTACTCGGCGGCGGTGACAGCCAGCCCAGCCTTCGCCAGGGCGACAACGAGGCCGCCCATGCCCGCCCCCAGGTCTAGCACCCGCCCGCCGCGCAGGGCCACCCCCGCGAAGCTCTCAATGTCGCGCAGGTAGGGCTGCTGGTAGTCTTCCAGGTGCAGGCGGCGTTCGCGCCAGGCAGCGTAGTCCTTGCGCCAGGTCATGTGCGCCAGCCAGGGGTCAATCGCGGCGATCAGCTCGCCCTCTATAGCATCATCTACTTGCAGCATCGTCCGTCCTGTGGTATGGTGAAGGGGGGCATTATACCAGATCGGTAGCACCCTACTCCAACGCGAAGGCTACCGCCTTGTCGAAGGTGAGCGCACGGCCAGCCATCCATGCTTCGCCAAAGGCGGTATCCACCAGCCCAGTACGCGCGGTGGTGATCTTCCGCACGTACTCTGCGTAATCCGAAGGGGCGATAGGAACGTTGATCTCCTCGCGCAGCACTTCTGCTGCCCCATAGAGGTGGGCCGCCCGCAGGGGCTGGCCGACCAGAGCGGCTATGCCCGCCAGCCCCTCGAAGGACAGGGCCACCCCCTCCTTCTCGCCCAACTCCAACTGGATCGCCATGCTCTGGTGATAGAAGTCGGTCGCCTGCGCGTAATCGCCCTCGTCGGTGGCGATCAGGCCGAGGTTGCTGTAGCCGTCAGCGATCCCCGCCTTGTTGCTCACGCGGCGTTCGATTATAATGCTCTCCTCAAACAGCCGCCGGGCATAGCTGTAGTTGTGCAGGTCACGGGCGATCACGCCGAGGTTGTTGAGCGAACTGGCGATGCCATGCTCGTCGTTTAGTTCGCGCTTGATCATCAGACTCTCCTCGTGGTAGAAGCTGGAGGCTTCGAAGTCGCCCTCGACACGCGCCAGCACCCCCAGGTTGTTGAGCGAGCCAGCGGTACCGCGCAGGTCTTGCAACAACTGGCGCGTGACCAGGCTGCGTTCGTGGCACTCGCGAGCTTCGGCATACCTGCCGCGCAGCATCGCCAACACGCCTGCGCCGTTGAGGGCTTTGGCCCGCAAGGGGCTGTCCTCCTCGCCACCCAGGGCCAGGGCCGCCATCAGCCAGCCTTGCCCCTGGGTTAGATAGCCACGCGTACTCCAGAACCGCCAGGTCGCGCTGCTCAGGCGCAGGGCGCGCTGGCTATCGCCACGGCCTAGCAGCCAGCCGAGGACAGCACGGATGTTGTCATGCTCCTCCTCCAGGCGGTTGAGCCAGGCTACCTGCTCGCCACCACTTAGTTGCCCCTCGGCTTGCTCGGCCAGGGCCACGTAGTAGTCGGCGTGGCGGTCGCGCAGCATCTCCGCCTCACCGCTCTGGGCTAGCTTCTCCTGCGCGTACTCACGGATCGTCGCCAGCATACTGAAGCGCAAGTTCTCGCCACCCACCTGGATGGACTGGCGGATCAGGCTTTTGTCCAGCAGCGAAGCGGTGTCGCCAAACACGTCGGGCAAGTCTTCGCCCGCACAGACCGTCTCGGCAGCCTCGATCCGCCAGCCCTCGGCAAACACCGCCAGCCGTGCAAACAGCCGCCGCTCCTCCTCACCCAGCAGGTCATAGCTCCAATCTATTGCCCCTCGCAGGCTGCGCTGACGGTCGGGCAGGTCGCGTGCGCCACTGGTCAGCACGACCAGGCGGCTGTCCAGGCGGGCAAGCAGGGTGGACGGGCTGAACAGCTTGATGCGGGCGGCGGCCAGTTCAATAGCCAGTGGCAGGCCGTCCAACCGCACACAGATTTCGGCCACGGTCGCGGCGTTCTCCGCAGTCAAGGCGAAGCTAGAGCGGGCGGCAGTCGCGCGGCTGACGAACAGGGCGACTGTTGGATAGGCGGCCAACTCTGCCAGCGGCGGCAGCGGTTGCAGACTGGGCAGAACCAGGGGCGGCACGGCATACTCGTACTCGCCATAGATACGCAGAGCTTCGCGGCTGCTGACGATCACCTTCAGGCGTGGCGCACTGGCAAGCAGGTCGGCCACCAGTGTCGCGGCGGAGACCACCTGCTCGAAGTTGTCCAGCACCAGCAGGATGTTACGGTTGCGCAGAAACTCGCGCAGGTCGTCGGCTACCGACTGCCCCAACCCCTCCTTCATGCCCACCGCCTGCACAATGCTGGCGGCCACCAGCCCAGGATCGCTGACCGCCGCCAATGGCACAAAGTACACGCCATGCTCGAACGCCTCGAAAGCGTCGGCGGCCACTTGCAGGCTAAGGCGCGTCTTGCCAGTGCCGCCCGGCCCGCTGAGGGTGAGCAAGCGCACATCAGGGCGGCGCAGCAAGGCAAGGTTGGTTGCCACCTCCTCCTCTCTACCGATGAACGAGGTGGACTGGGCGGGCAGGTTGTTGGGCCGGTCGTCCAGGGTGCGGAGCGGGGGGAACTCGGCGGGCAGGTCGGCAGCCAATAGCTGGTAGATGCGCTCGGCCCCGTTGAGGTCGCGCAGTCTGCGTTCGCCCAGGTCGCGCAGAGAGACTCCCGCTGGCAGGTAGTCGCGCACCAGTTGCTGGGCTGCTAGCGAGAGCAACACCTGCCCGCCATGCCCAATAGTGAGCAGGCGGTTGAGCCGATTGAGGGTGCTGGGCGCGAAGTAGTCGCCCCCCTGCCACTCTGCCGAGCCGCAATGCAGGGCCATACGAGCCTTGATCGCCCCCACTGTCCCCCATGGCTCGGTTAGCAACCCCCGCTGGCAAGCGAGAACGGCAGCCAATGCGTCGGGCGTGGCTGCAAAGGAGGCACAGAAAGCGTCGCCAATCGTCTTGAACACGTAGCCGCCGTGCGCCTCGATCTGCTCGCGCAGGATTGCATCGTGGCGGGCCAGCGCGAGGCGCATCTCATTCGGGTACTGCTCCCAGAGACGGGTGCTACCCTCGATGTCGGTGAAAAGGAATGTCACTGTTCCGCTCGACGGCTCGTTCAACCTGATCCTCGTATCTGCCCTCCACTAGGGCTGCCCCCCATGTAAGAGAGGTTACTTCACTTGCGCTTGTACAGCGCGTAGCCAGCCCGCTGATCCAGCAGTTGCCAGGCGGGATCGGCCTTCGCCTGGGCCAGCACCGTTTGCTGCTTTGGCTCCCCGTAGTTCGTATCCAACAGCAGGTAATCCGCCTTCGCTAGCGGGTCAAGGGCGTAGTGCTGGTCGCTCTGAGCCAGCCAGAGGCCAGCCCGTGGCGCGACGTGGGGAGCCAGGGCGTTGCCCACCGCCAGCGGCGCATCCGCAGGCACTTGCGCGATCAGCGGGCTGGCAGCCTGCCACTTCGCGGTCGCGTTCAGCCCACGCAGGTTCGCCAGCACCTCGCTCTCCTGCGTCACCCCAAGACCGACGTTCAGACCTACAGTTATTATAAACGCTATGGCAAGCCCCGCTGCCGCCAGGTGGGGTCGCCGGTCGGGAGGCAGCCGCCGCCACCAACCACGCCCCTCGCGCAGGTCGGCCAGCACCCCAATCAGGGCGTAGATGAAGAAGACGGCGATGAACACCTGATAGTAGGAGTGCCAGGCGCGCAACTGCACCGAGCGGCGCGAGAGGATGTTGAGTAGCAGGGCAGGCAGAGCGGGCAGCAACCGCAACGGGCGCAGCAAGGGCAGGAAGGCTAGCGGCAGCAACAACTGTAGCAGATAAGTCACCACCTCCGCCAGCGAGTGGTTGGCAAAGAGGTTGAGCGGGTTGCTGATCAGGCTGCCTGCCACCGCTCCCAGGCTGCTACCCAGCGCACCGTAAGCGTCCTGCGCCACGACCAGCCTACCACCTGCGAAGGCTGGCACGATCAGCAGGCTGGCGGCGAAGAACCAGGCCAGGCCAACCACAAACAGGCCAAGCGAGTGCCGCCACCGCTCTACTGGCAGGAAGGCAGGTAGACCGCTATTAGCACTGTCGATCAGGTTCAGCCGCCCTGTCGGGGGCGGTTCGCGTTCTAGCAAGGTGTAGAGGCCGTAGGCGGCCAGCACCAGCCCCAGTTCGCTGCGTACCAACAAAGTAAAGATCGCAGCCAGCCAGAACAACCGCCAGCGTCGTCCCTCAAAGAAGTAGATGCAGAACAGCAATCCAGTCGCGGCAAAGGGGCGGAAGGCAGACTCGGTCAGGGCGGCGTTCTGCACCGGCAGGTAAAGCAGGTAGAGGATCGCCAACCCCAACCCCCACCAACCGCCCAGGCTGCGGCGGGCGATCAGGTAGACGGCTAGGCCGCCCAGGCAGGTGACGACCGCCTGCAAGACAAGCAGGGTAAGCGGTGAGGGAAAGAGGGCGTAGAAGGGCAGACTGAGGATGATCGGCGAGATGATCAGGTCGGTGCCAAGCAATGTACTGCTGAACTCCGTCGCTGAGACCGCCCAGGGCTGGCCGTGCAGCGTATTCCAGACGGCCTGCTGGTAGAAGGCGAGGTCGAAGCCCATCGTATTGAACTTGACCGCCGCCGCCACGCTGATCGCTACGCTGGCAAGCAACAGCAGCAACAGGGTGATGGCAGATTGTAGATCGTAGATCGTAGATCGGCGGGCGGGCTGTTTGTCTGCTTGCAGTGCTAGTTCTGCCATTATCCTCACCTAAGCATCTCCAGCGACTGTCACTTCGTCAGCTTATGGGCGGCCAACTCGGCGTGGGCTTGCTCGGCAGCGTCCACCGGCTGCTGCTGGCGCACCCAGGCTAGCAGTTCATCAACTCCCTCCTCGAAGCGCACTCCAGGGCGGAAGCCGAGCGTTTGGCGTATCTTGCTGATGTCAGCGTAGCAGTGGCGAATGTCGCCAGCCCGGAACTTGCCGGTGATCACCGGCGTGGTCTCCACCCCCAACCCCACCGCCAGCTTCTGAGCCACCTCGACGATGGTTAGCGGGCGGCCCGTGCCAACATTGAAGACCTCGTAGTTCGCCTCTGGCTTCTCCAAAGCCAGCATATTGGCCTGCACAATGTCGCTGATGTGGATGAAGTCGCGCATCTGCTGTCCATCCTCGTAGATCAGCGGTTGGTTGCCGTTGAGCAGCCGCCCACTGAAGATCGCTGCCACCCCGGTGTAGGGGTTGGAGAGAGCCTGGCGTGGGCCATAGGCGTTGAAGTAGCGCAGGGCGACGGTGGGCAGGTTGTAGGCACGGCCCACCGCCAGACACATCTCCTCCTGGTCGCGCTTGTTGATCGCGTAGACCGAGGTGGGGTAGAGCGGCTTCTCCTCGTTGGTCGGGCGAGAGACTAGTTCGCGGCCACAGTGGGTGCAGCGCATCTCCCAACGATGCTCCTCAAGCTGCTGCTCTGGCCGCAAGCGGGCGTTAATTGGCCCGCAATGGGGGCAGAGATAGCGGCCCTCGCCATAGATGGACATGGAGGAGGCCACGATCAGCTTCTCCACACTATGCGGCTCGTTCGCCAGCAACTCTAGCAGCAGGGCTGTCCCCATCACGTTGGTGTCGGTATAGCGGGTGATCTCGTACATGGACTGGCCTACGCCCACCTCGGCGGCTTCATGAAAGACCACGGCCACCCCGTCCAGAGCGCGACGCATATCCTCGCGCTGGCGCACGTCGCCGCGCATGAACTCGACCCCGGCAGGCAAGTACTGCGGCACAGCTTCTTTGCCATGCACCTGCTCGATCAGGGCATCCAGCACTCGCACCTCATAGCCCCGCTGCACCAGCGCATCTACGATGTGCGAACCAATAAACCCCGCCCCACCAGTCACCAACACCTTTTTGGACATGAAGCACCTCTCAACTTTTGTTCTGCTGTAGCTGCTGGCTTATTATAGCATAGCCAACAAGTACCATGCCAGGGGCATGACCTTTTGTAGCCGATTATGGTGGCGGGCAGGGCAAGAGGGAGAGGCAAGCCGCAGCCTGCCTCCCTCTCTCCCCCTACGCTATATTAGCCGCTAGTTGCTCTCGATGGCGCGGCGGACAACCTTGGCGAGTTCGCCGCGCTTGATGTTGTCGTTGGGCCGGAAGCAGAGGGTGCTACCCCCACTGCAAGTTGCGCCGCTGATGATCGCCCGCTGGTAGAGGGTTTCGATAGCCAGGTAGGCGAAGTTATTGGCTGGCACGTCGCTGAAGCTGGGACTGGCGGGCGTAAAGTCGGGGTAGTTGCGCGCCCGTTTGGTGATCACCGCCACCTGCGCCCTGGTGATCAGCACGTTCGGCCCGTAGCAGGGTGGCTGCACGCCGAGGGCCACACACTGGCCAGCCGCCAGCCCGTTGACCGCCCCTGCATGGCTGGCGGCCTCGATGTAGGCGTAGAAGATGCTACCACTCGCCACGTCGGTGAAGCTGGGCGTGGGCGGGGTGTAGGCGGGTAGGGCGAAGGCCAGCGTAGCCACTTTGGCGAACTGACCACGCGTAGTGTTGGTATTCGGCTCGTAGCGGTAGCTGCCAGGCGGGGTGAGGTTGGGGAAGCCGCCCACTAGCCCACGACAGGCCAGGTACTGGATGTCGCCGTAGAAGATGCTATTCGTCGGCACGTCGGTGAAACGCGAAGTGCAGGTGGTGGCGGTAGCAGTTGGCGTGCTGGTGGTCGGCGTGCTGGTTGGGCTGGCAGTGGCAGTGCTGCTGGCTGTGCCAGTTGCCAGCGGTGTGTTGGTCGGTACGCCAGTAGCAGTGCGGCTGGCAGTGGGTGTGACGCTGGGGGTATTGGTCGGTGGGACGGTGGCGGTGCTGGTCGGGGTGGGGGTGGGGTTGCTAACCAAGCCGTTGTTCGGGCTGATCAAGAAGTAGTCGAAGTCGGCACGCACTGCGGGGGCAGAAGCGAGGCCGCTGTTGGCGTAGAGGCCAACCTGTACCTGGCCGAGGTATGCGCTGCGGGTTACAGGCACTGTCGTCCAGGTTGCGCCGTCGTAGCTGTAGGCAGCAGTATAGACGCTAGTGAGGAAGGTTTCGGTGGGCGTACCAGCCGCAGGCTCCAGCAGTTGTCGCCCCTTGCTTAGTTGCAGGTAGACAGTGGGGCTGAGGGTAGGATTGTCGGCGATCAGTACGTTCTGTAGTTCGGTGCCGGTCAGCACGCTGCGGAGCATCAGGTAGTTGCCACCGCTATAGACGCGAGCGAAGGTGAAGTTGTTACTTGCGTCCTGGTAGGCGGCTAGGCCAGCTTGCTGCTGGGCTGCGGTCGGGTTGAAGCTGAGCGAGGTGGTAATCGTCCAGGCCGCCGCGTCGCCACCGAGCGGCCACTGGGCAAGGAAGTTGGCGGCATAGCCGAGCGTATTGCTGGGCTGGTTAGTGGTGGTGATATGCAGCGCGCCCGCCGAGAGGCTGTAGTTGCTGGGCAGTGGGTTACGCACATACCAGTGGCTGCCGAGGCCAGGCAAGCCAAACTGGTCGCTACGGGTAAAGCCGGGGGCGTAGGCGAACAGCTTGCCGCTCGTCGCTGGGATGTACATCTTGCCTGCGCCAATCGCCGCCCCGCCGTAGATCGTCTGCCAGCCCAGGCTGGTGTTAGTTACAACCTTGCTAGTGTAGAGCAGTTCGCCAGTTTCGCTGTCGCGTAGTTGCGTCTCCCAGGCAGCCCCCACCTGCACCACACCGGGTGCGCCCGTCACTGGGGCGAGAACCATGCCCGCAGTTCGCAGGCAGTTACCCTGACTGTCTGGCTCACAGTTGGCAGCCGGGTAGAGGTCGGGGGCAGTACCCTTGCGCCAGAGGAAGTCGGTGGCGGTCGGCACGTCGAGCGCGCCGAGCGAGCCGCCAACATTGAGGCCGTCGAGTGCCGTCTTCGGCCCAGCCACGTAGAGGCGGCCATTGTAGAAGCCTGCGCTGCTGAGATCGCCATAGCCACCCTGCGGCGGGCCATTGGGCCGTGAGATCTGGGTGGTGCTGATTGGCCCAGCCGCGATGTCCGCCGTGTCGAAGATGTAGAGCTTGCCGTTCTTGTTGATCGTGGCAGCATAGTTGCGCCCATTCTTGCTGAACAGGTCTACGCTGGTGCCAAAGTCGGGGTCGTAAGTGAGGTCGGCGAAAGGCAGCTTCCAATGGGCGGTGGGCGTGCTGATATCGCTGATGCTGAACTTGAGGATGGCTTCGGTGTAGTAGAGCCTGGCCGCTCCGGTGCGCGAAATCACCGTCTCATCGCGGTTGCCAGTGACGACGACGATGGAGTTGGTGGCCGTCTCAATCGAGGGTGAAGTCCAGATGCCACCGCCGACTGCGCTAGGTGGCGTGGTGTCGGGTACGGCGAACTGATCCTGGAGTGCGCCGCTGTTTGCATCCAGCTTGAGCAGGCGACCACGCACCAGCGGGCAGTCGCCGTAGGAGGCCACCCCGACGTAGACCGAGCCGCTGTAGACTACTGGTGACGACCAGTTGTAGTTACCATTGTAGGTGGTGCTGGTCGGGTACTGGGTCGAGGTCATGTAGGCGGTGTTCCACTTCCAGCGCAGCGAGAGGTCGGCGGTATTGAGGGCGTAGAACCAGTTGTCGGCCCCGCCCACGTACACTGTGTTGCCTGCCACCGCCGCCCCGCTGCTAACCCCACTGCGGCTAGGATTGCAGCCGCTAGTGCCGGTGTTCAGGTAGCCGAGGTTGGTACTGGCGAGGGTCTGCCCGGTGTTTGCGTCGAGCTTGAAGAAGTTGGGCTGGGTGGTGCTGCTGATCCAGTTGCCAATGTACAGCGCACCGTCGGCCAGGGCAGGTGCAGCGACGATGGGGGCGTAGCCGGTGCCAGCGGTGGTGTCGCTGATCCAGAGCGGGCGCAGGCTGCTGGCGGTGGTCTGGTTGATCGTCGCTTCAGCGAGGTTGAACGACTGGTGCGCCCCACCATTCATGTAGGCGGGCCAGTCGTCGGTCTGCACCGTCGGGCCGAAGCGGGTGCTGCTGGTGGCCTGGGCATAGCCGACGGTCAACAACAGAGCCGCCAGCCCGCCAAGCAGCAGCAGGAGGGTACTAAAGCGTGGGTCTCTCCGCATGGTTCTTCTCTCTCTCAGCGCGTGATTTCGATGTCCAGGTAGTTGTTGATTCGATTGAAGTAATTGAAGATGGCGGCGGCGCAGACGATCTCCACGATCTGCCCCGCGTCGTAGTGCTGGCTCAACGCCTGCCAGGTCTGGTCGTCCATGTGCGTCTCCGGCTGGCGGGTGATCTGCTCGGCCAGGCGCAGGGCAGCCTTCGCCGCCGCGTCGAACTCTGCGCTCTGCTCAAAATCGGCCAGAGCCGCCAGTTGCGCCTTGCTGCCGCCCAGCCGCTCTACCAGCGCAGAGTGTGAGGCAATACAGTAGGCACACTGGTTTAGCTGCGAAACGCGCACGGCGATCAACTCCTTGAGCAGGGCTGGCACTGTCCCTCTACTCATCACTGCCGCCTGCTGGGCCGCGAGGGTGCTGGCGATCTCTGGGCGGTGCGCGAGGGTGCGGTACATATTTGGCACATTGCCACGGGCCTGCTGGAAGTTGTCGAACAACGCGCCGGTCTGTGCGTCGGCTTCTTCACGGTTGATCGGGCGGATACGGGGCATGGGGCTTCCTCCTCTACCTGTTTGCTCTATTATAGCAGGCAAAGGAGCATGATGATAGGTAACTAGTACCAAAGGGCTATCTGCCAGAGGCGAGGGCTGCCGCTAACTTCGCCCCACTGTAGGCGTGGAGTTGGCCGTCGTAGGTCAGGTAGAGGGTGTTGCCCGCGATCACCAGGTTGCTGAAGCTGTCATATTGCATCCGGATCGGCGCGGATTGCCATACCTGCCGCCCACCCTGGGCCGGGTCGAGGGCGTAGAGGCGGTAGACACGCTTGCCAAAGAAGCTCTTATCCACGCCAAGCAGGTAGAGCAGCCCCTTGCTGGCGACCATGCCTCCATGGGAGGGGTCATTATAATCGCTTGCCAGTTCGTAGAGGAAGTCCGTCTGCCAGGCGATACTACCGTCCTTCAACCCCAGTACGCGACTGTCATGAGTATTGTTGTAGACATACCTGCTGCGCTGGTTGAGAGCGTAGAGTTGGCCGTCGGCCAGGGCGAGATAGGGAAAGGCTTGTATACTAGAATTGTAGTCGCTGGGACTATCGTCCTGGTACTCGTTTATCTTCGTCCCGTCCTTCGCGCTGTAGCTAACGACCGTCTTCTGGGTGACAACGTAGAGATGCTGATCGTCAACCAGCATCCGCCCCTTATCGACGGGCTGCTGCCAGCGTTGCACCCCCTCGCTGGGGTCGAAGGCGACCACGCGGCCAGTGTCGGGGTCGGCTTCGACCACGCTGCCAGTCAAGTAGAGATAAATGGTGCTGGCATTAGCGAGCAACTGGTGGTCGCCACCAAACTCAGTGTCCTTGCGCCAGCGGCTAGCCCCGCTCTGCGCGTCAATCGCCTCTACTATCGTGTGGGTAGGGCTGTTGGTGGGCAAGTCATAGACGGCCACCAGTTGGCGCGGCTGGCTGGTCTCACGGAAGCGGGCGGTAGTACCGACTGGATGCTCCCAGGCAATGGCGTTGGCGTTCAGATCGAGCGCAATCAGGTGGGGAGCAGCCTCAACATCAGAGCTATAGCTGTCGTTGGGCTTGTCACTAGCCACATACTGGTTGCTGAGATAGTAGAGGAAGCGACCATCGCTGCTGAGAGTGGGGTCGGTTCCATGCACATGCAAGTCTGCGCCGAGGCCGCTAAGCTGGTAGGCTGCCTGCTGCTTGCCGCTGGCTGCATCAAAAATAGTGATATAATTGTTATTACCTACCAGCACGCGGCCATTCGCTACGCTAATCAGTGTATTGCTGCTGTATCCGCTCAAAAGGTTGGCCTGCCAGGCTTCGTGCAGCGGGGGGATAAGGGTCTGGCCGCTGGCGTTGCTGTTGCCCGCGTCGTGGGCCGCGCCCAGCCAGGTGGAGTCGCTGCCAACCGTGCTGGGCGACCAGACTGGCTGATTGCCGAAGTAGGGGGCGAGGCTGGCGACCAGCAGCACAGCCAACCCGACCAGCAGCAGCCGGGCGGCAAGCGGGAAGGAGCGGGGCGGGCGTTCGCTGAGGGTAGGCCTGCCCTTCCAGAGCAGCGCACTGACCTGCGCGGGCAGGTTGGCGGTCATCCGTTCGCGGTCGAGTTGCCAAATCACGTTCATGCGCTGGTCGAGTGGCTCGCTGCTGCCTTGCAGCGGGCTGAAGCCACGCTCGTTGAGCAAAGCCCACTGGCGCAGGCCTGCACGGGCGGCGATAGCTTCGCTCAACTGGCGGGCATCCTCGTCGCGTGTGCTGACCAGGATGTGGTAGCCACGCCCATCCGCGCGCCAGAGCTTGACCCAGTATAGCTGCGGGTAGGGGAGTAGGAAGCGGCCCGGCTCATAGATGACGGTGTAGAGAGCCAGCCGCTCCACCTCGGCCCAGGGGATCGTCGTCCAACGCGGGAAGCTGAAGTTGATGTTGCGCCAACCAGGGCTGAACACATCTTTGGCCCGCAGCTGCCGCCCATAGAACAGGTGCAACCGCACCCCCGCCGGGCGCAGTTGGGCGAACGAGCGACCGAAGAAGGGCAGCCCCTCGCCCAGCCGTTGCCAGAGGAAAGTAGTGCCAAGCAGCAGAAAGGCGATTGCCAAGATGACCGTCGTGGTTAGCTCACCCGTCCCGTCAATTTCGCCAATAGTGAACGGATAGAGGTAGAGCAGGCTGAGGAGAGTAAGGATCGTGAAGACAAAACTGCGCCCCTTCTGCAAGCGCACCCAGCCAAAGCGACGCTTCGGCAGTTCGAGCGGCGTGGCGGCAACCGCCCGACCAGGCTGGTTAGCACCTGGCGGCATCGCCCCAGCCACCAGGCGCGCGCGCGTCTCTCCATCAAGGTCGAGGTCGAGCGTGTCCAGCCAGCCCGGTTGCTGGCGGTTGGTAGCTAGCTGGTTGATATCGGTCGGGCTGGTCACCATTGGCGGCTGCGCTCCTTTGTTGGCTGCTATATTGTAACACATGGCAGCAAAGGAGGGCAGAGGCCGTTGCGAAGTTGCCGCTACTGCCAGTGGTATGTGAGCTGGGCGGCACCGCCTGACCTACGCAGAAGAAGGACTTTGCGAGCCTTGCGCCAGTTGGTGCAGCCTGGCTTGACAACCGCCCGCACAAGATGTACATTGTAAGAGCAGTATGGATCGCGCAGAAGCGCACATGATCCACCCGGTTATTTGCTGGTTATGCTCTGGCAGGCGCACGAGGAAGTGGCTGTCCGAGGTTTGGCACAAGGAGGCGGCCATTTCCTCCCGCCCAGCGGCAACGTGGCCGATGATCGCTGTTGAATAGCTTTAATACCCGCACTACGCTGACGGTTGGCGACCGCCAGTTTGAGATGTACAGCCTGCCTGCCCTTGCCGCCCAGGGCTACGACCTTACCCACCTGCCCTACGCCCTCAAGGTGCTGCTGGAGAATCTGCTGCGCCGTGAAGACGGCCTGGCAGTGACGGCGGACGACATCCGCTACCTGGCGAACTGGCAAGCGAAGGCCGCGCCCGACACCGAGGTAGCCTTCACCCCCGCCCGCGTCCTCTTGCAGGACTTCACTGGCGTGCCGTGCGTGGTTGACTTGGCCGCCATGCGCGACGCAATGGCCGCCCTGGGTGGCGACCCGAACAAGATTAACCCGCTGCAACCCGTCGAACTGGTGATTGACCACTCGGTGCAGGTGGACGCTTACGGCTCTGCCGCCGCCCTGATGCTCAACTCTACGCTGGAATACGAGCGCAACCGCGAACGCTATTCCTTCCTGCGCTGGGGCCAGACCGCCTTCGCCAACTTCAAGGTAGTGCCGCCAGAGACCGGCATCGTCCACCAGGTCAACCTCGAATACCTGGCCCGCGTCGTCTTTGTCACTGATGGCCCACTGGCAGGCAGCGAGAGCGGGCTGGCGCAGGTCTACCCTGACACGCTGGTGGGTACCGACTCGCACACCACGATGATCAATGGCCTGGGGGTGCTGGGCTGGGGAGTGGGCGGCATTGAGGCAGAGGCGGCCATGCTGGGGCAGCCGGTCGCCATGCTGGTGCCGCAGGTGGTCGGCTTCCGCCTTGAGGGAGCCTTGCCAGAGGGGGCGACCGCCACTGACCTGGTGCTGACCGTCACCGAGATGCTCCGCAACAAGGGGGTAGTCGGTAAGTTCGTCGAGTTCTACGGCCCTGGCCTGCCTGCCCTGCCGCTAGCCGACCGCGCCACCATTGCGAACATGGCCCCAGAGTATGGCGCAACCTGTGGCATCTTCCCGGTGGACGAGGAGAGCCTGCGCTACTTGCGCTTTAGCGGGCGTAGCGAGGAGCAGATCGCCATTGTGGAGGCGTATTGCAAGGCGCAGGGCTTGTTCTACTCTGCTGACACGCCGGAAGCCACCTACAGCGATAGCCTCAGCCTCGACCTCAGCACGGTGCAGCCGAGCGTAGCTGGGCCGAAGCGTCCGCAAGACCGCGTGCTACTGGGCGAGGTCAAGCTGCAGTTCAACGACGCTTTGCAGATGATTCTCAACCCTGGTGGGCCGAAGAACCCACAGTTGCAGGTCAAGCGGTGGGAGGGGGAGGGTGGCAACCCGGCGATGCAGGCGCAGGAGGAACTGGTCGCCCCGCCAACCGCTGTACGGGTTGCATTGGAGAACGGCGAGTTCAGCCTCGATCATGGCTCGGTCGTGATTGCCGCAATCACCAGTTGCACCAACACCTCCAACCCCTCCGTGATGATCGGCGCGGGGCTGCTGGCGAAGAAGGCGGTGGAGCATGGCTTGCAAGTGAAGCCCTGGGTCAAGACTTCGCTCGCCCCCGGCTCCAAAGTGGTCAGCGAGTACCTGAACGCCAGCGGCCTCAGCACCTACCTCGACAAGTTGCGCTTCAATACGGTGGGCTATGGCTGCACCACTTGCATCGGCAACAGCGGCCCGCTGCCCAGCGAGATTTCGGCGGCGGTAGTGGATGGCAACCTGGTGGTCGCCAGCGTCCTCTCTGGCAACCGCAACTTTGAGGGGCGGATTAACTCTGAGGTGAAGGCCAACTATCTGATGTCGCCGCCGCTGGTCGTCGCCTACGCCCTGGCCGGGAGGATGGACATTGACCTGACCACGGAGCCGCTGGGTGAGGACGCAGCGGGCCAGCCCGTCTACCTACGCGACCTTTGGCCCAGCCAGCGCGAGGTGCAGATGACCATCCACCAGGCGATCAAGTCTGATATGTACCGCAACAGCTACGCCGACGTGTTCAAGGGCAACGAACACTGGAACGCGCTGGACACGCCAGAGGGCGACCTCTACCAGTGGGCGGCGGACTCCACCTATGTGCAGCACCCGCCCTACTTCGAGGGGATGAGCAGGGAAGCAGCGGCAACGGTGGCCGAAATCAGCGGCGCACGAGTGCTGGCGGTACTGGGCGACAGCATCACCACCGACCACATCTCCCCCGCTGGCAACATCCGCAAGACCTCCCCGGCGGGGCTGTACCTGAGCGAACATGGGGTGGAGTACAAGGACTTCAACAGCTACGGCTCACGGCGGGGCAACCATGAGGTGATGGTGCGCGGCACCTTCGCCAACGTGCGCCTCCGCAACAAGCTGGCACCGGGGACGGAGGGAGGCTTCACTACCTACCTGCCAAGCGGCGAAGTAACCAGCATCTACGAGGCTTCGCTGCGCTACCAGGCCGAGGGTACGCCGCTGGCGATCCTTGCGGGCAAGGAATATGGTTCGGGCAGCAGCCGCGACTGGGCGGCGAAGGGGCCGTACCTGCTGGGGGTACGCGTGGTGATCGCCGAGGGTTACGAGCGCATCCACCGCTCTAACCTGATTGGCATGGGCATTCTCCCCTTGCAGTTCGAGCAGGAGGAGTCGGCGGCCTTGCTGGGGCTGGACGGCACCGAGAGCTATGAGGTGGTGGGCCTGGGGGAGGTGCTGGCCGAGCCAGCCAGCTTCAAGGCTGGTCAGCACCTCAAGGTGATTGCCCGCCGTGCCGACGGCGTAGCCTTCATCTTCACCACCACCCTGCGGATCGACACCCCACAGGAAGTTCTCTACTACCGACACGGCGGCATCCTACAATACGTCCTACGCCAGCTAGTCAGTGGCGCAGTGGCTGCCTAGAGATAGGCAAACCCCTGCTCCTTTGCCGATTACGGTAGAGGAGCAGGGGCGGTCTGGCTGCGCAGCAGCTTAGCGGGCGGGGATGTGTTCGGGCCTGACGTAGAGGGTCACGCGCTCGTCGCCCGGCTGGTGGTAGGGGTAGGTGTCCTGGTTGATGTACTTCTTCGCCATCTTGTTGATGAAGGCGAGATCGGGATCGTCCTCGAACTTCTCTACCTTGCCGCGAAGCTCGATGTAGAGGTAGGGGTTGGTGGGGTCAACAATGCTGACCGATACGCGGGGGTCGCGCTGGAGGTTCTTGTACTTCTGCCGCCCCTTCGTGTTGCTGAACTTGAGGTACTCGCCGTCCCACTCGAACCAGACCGGGTTGTTCTGCGGTGCGCCGTCAGGGCCGAGGCTGGCGATGTTGGCGACAGCATTTGATTGCAGCAAGGCTGCGTACTGCTCTGGAATCTCCATCTTATACGCTCCTATGTGATGTGTTCCCCTACCTTATGGTAGGATGATATGTGAATTACCGTGTAATTATAGGGGCCGGTCAGGGCTGCTGTCAAGGGTGCCACTGCCCCTAGTTCTGCGCTTCCTCGACCGCCTGCGCCTCGTGCTGTAGCTTCTGGAAGGTGATTGCGCTGGTCGGGCAGACCTCGACGCAGCGCATACAGGCTATCTCGCAGGGGGTCTCCACCGCGATGGTATCGAAGGCAGAAACGAACGGGCGGGGCTGGGGGCAGACCCCCACGCACGCGCTACAGCCAATGCAGGCCTGCCAAATCACGTTGAACTTGACCGCTCGCTGTTGCTTCGCCAGGGTGCTTACCATGATCGTCACACTTTCCGGTAGGGGGAACTGGGGTGGAAGTAGCCGCCGAGCGTCTGGTAAAGGCGCGCATCCTGCACGCTGCGATCCTGCGCGGCGAAGATGCTGATACGCTCGTTATAGAGGCTGGTTAGTGCGTCGCCCTGGTCGGCGTACCAATGCTGCTGATAGGGGAGCAGGCTGGCTGCCGAGCCGTCTGCCCCGTCATGCAGGGCGCGGCCCAGGAACTCGCCCGCCAGCCTGCCGCCGCGCAAGGCTGTGTGGAGGCCGCCGCCAGTCAGGGGGTTGACGTGGCGGCCCGCATCGCCGACCAGCAGCACGTGGTCTGCCACCAGCCTCTTGAGCGGGGCCGCCAGGGATACGCCGCCACCCTGGACTTCAAGGATGTTCATCTTGCTGAAGCGGTCGCGCATGAAGGACTGCTCAAGAAAGTAGCGCAGGTGCCAGGCCGCGTCGTGGTCGGTCATGGTGCGGATTACGCCGAGGCCAACTTCGGCGTAGCCACCGCCCTTCGGGAAGACCCAGGCGTAGCCACCAGGGGCGTTCGCGTAGCCAACGACGATCTCCAGCAGCCCCTCAGTCTCTACGTTGTCTACGATATATTGTAGGCAGCTAGCCATGTCGCCCAGCTTGATAGCAGGGCGTAGCCCCGCCCACAAACCGACCTGCGACATCACACCGTCAGCCCCGACCACGACCTTCGCCCGCACCGTCTCGTGCTGGTTGAAGCGTTCGATCTCGGCGAAGACGTAGCCGCCCTCGATTACGAAGCTGCGAGCGCGGGCGCGCAACCACAAATCTACGCCCGCGTTCATCGCCAGGCGGCTAAGATAGCGATCAAAGCGTTTGCGGTCTACGACGTAGCCCAGTGGCTGGTGGCGGCCATAGATGCGGTAGTCTAGCCGCATCTGCTCCCCAGCCGCCGCATAGGTGACGAAGCCGTAGACCGGAGCCAGGATGTACTCCTCGTCTACTGGCACCAGGCCATCATCCAGTGCGTGTTCACTTAGTGCGCCCGAACACTCCACGGGAGTGCCAAGCTCGCTCTTTTTGTCTACGATCAACACCCGCAGCCCGGCCTCGGCAGCAAAGCGAGCGGTCGTCGCCCCCGCTGGCCCAGAGCCAACCACCAGTACATCCACCTCATGGGTCGCCATCCTACTAGCCTCCACTTCCAGGACCACCATCTTCTTCAGAGCTTCTACAGATACTACGTAGCTGTGAACAGTATAGTTCGCTAGCTAACCACTGTCAACCGCCTGTCGAAGCCCAGTGTTAGCATGGCTGGTGCAGGCGGATCGTCTCGCCAGCGTAGACGCGCTCAATGGTGGGGGCGGGCGGCGCACTGATGTTGGCGAACGCAAGCTCTAGCCCCCTACCGTCGCGTTGCGGGCGTAGGGTGAGGTGCAAGGCGTGGGCGGCTGCGTCGTAGTAGGCCTCGGTGACGACAACCGCCTCTGGGCCGACGGCTGCTCCCGCCAGTTGCATTGCAGCCAGGTGGGGCTGGCTGAAGCGGGCGGGGTCGTAGGCGGCCAGGATAGCTTGCGACCAGCCAGCCCCCTGCGGCCCCGCGACACTGCCGAGGGCGAACAGGCTGGTGGCGTAGAGGGTACGTGGTGCAGCCCAGCAAGCGGTCTCCCCCCCACGCTGCTCCAACTGCCAGTGGGCGCGGGCGTAGTCGTGCAGGCTGACCGCAGTGGTGGGGTCGCCAAACTCGCGGGCGGCGATGTAGGCAAAGCCGCTGTTCACTGCCCTGTCGCTAATCTCCAGCCCCTCGGTAGCTGGGCCACTGGGCAGGTAGCGGCCCTGTGGGGTGCGCCGCGTTGCTTTGCGGATGCGCGGGTAGAGTTCCAACCCCACGCTGGGCGAAAACGGCCTGAGCAGCCCCACCCCCCAGGCATCAGTGAAGTTGAAAGCAATCGGGGTCGAAATCTTCATCTCCTTCATGTAGCAGACGCAGAGTACGCCGTGCTTCATCGTTGGGAACCAGCCCAGCCGCATATGCTCCTGCGACCAGGCCAGCCACTCTGCGTTGACGGCGGCGTAGCCAGTGCCGTAGAGTTGGTCGTGCAGCACATTACTCGCCATTGCATGGTTGTTGCAGGCGATGTAGACGCAGCCCGGTTCGCAAGGCACGCCATGAAAGTCGTTCTCCACCTGCTGGCGGTGGATGGTAGCGGCTATCTCGTGGTAGTTGTGGCTAAACTCACGCCCGCGCTCATCAGTCAGCGTGAAGTTGTGGTCGCTGAACTGCGGGTCGCCCGTCGTTTTGGCATAGAGGCCGAGCATGGTAGCGAGGTGGCCGCTGTACTGCACGTTGCCCCAGGCAAGCGGGTCTGGTGACACGCCGAAGTCGGGCGGCAGCGCGTCTGGTACGCCAGCGGTGTGCTGCCAGAACCGCCAGGTGCGGAAGTCCTGCATCTTGTGGATCGCACCTTGCAGAGCCAGGGCGTAGGGCTGGCGGTAAGCAGGGGTGAGGGTTGCCAGCGTAGCAACAGCATAGCTGGCGAAGGCGATCTGGTAGCGCAAGGCGAAGTTGGCGTTCTGCGACTGCGGCACGTAGAAGGCGGCCCAGTCATCGCCAGCCAAAGCGCGATAGAGGTAGCGCAGGTAGCCCCCTTGCTCGTCGCTCATCGTCAGGCCCAGGTTCGTTGTTGCCGCCACTGTAGCTGCCATATCTCTAACCCCCTTGCCCTGTAATTATACCACCTGAGAGGAGCAGTGATGACCAAGCGCAGCATCCGCGCCCGCCTCCGCCAAGCCGCATTCGAGGCTCTCTACTACCAGTTCGCCTGGGCCTACGACTGGGTGAGCCGCACCTTCTTCCGCGGCCAATGGCGGCGGTGGCAGCTTGCCGCCCTACCCCACCTGCACGGGCGGCGAGTGCTAGAACTCGGCCCCGGCACTGGGCGGCTGCTGGCGCGGCTAGCGATTGACGGCTACTATGTGGTTGGCCTCGAACTCTCGCCCGCCATGCTGGGCCAGAGCGTGCGGCGGCTGCGGCGGCTGACGACAGTGCAGCGCAGCCGCGTGGCTCTAGTGCGCGGCAGTGGCCTGACCATCCCCCTGCGAAACGGCAGCATGGACAGCATCCTTGCTACCTTCCCCAGCGACTACATCAGCGCACCCGCCACCCTGCGCGAAGTTGAGCGCGTGCTAGCGGCTGGTGGCAGGCTGGTGCTGGTGCCAGGCGGCCTGCTGCTGCCCAGCAACGCACCCGCCCGCTTGCTCAACCAGGTGGGTGGCATAGTCTATGGTGACCAATCGCCCAGTGCTTCGTTCAGCCGCAAGTTGGCGGCGCAACTGACCACCCTCGGCTTCAGCGTGCGTCACGAGCAGTGGCGCAACACCCAGGGGGTCGCCTTCATCCTCGTGGCAGAGAAGCAGTGGATCGCCCCTTGCTTACCAGGTACGATGGTGAAGTTTAGCGTGGGTTGAAGCTGACGCTCGTCGCAGCAGTGCGTCCGTCACTAGTGGTCAGTTGCACGTCAACCCGCACCGCCTGCCCCTCGGTTGCTTTGCCGATGCGCCGTACACAAGTGGCTACCCCCTCTGCGTCGGTGTCAGCAGCGCAGGTAGGCTTTACCGTCCTGTAATTCCAGGTGGCGACCATGTGTGCGCCTGCAATCGGCTTACCAGCCTCGGTCAGGCGCGCAGTAAGCGTGACTTCAGAGCCAGTCTCTGGGTTGTAGTCGCTAATGCTAGCCTCGGCCCTGAGCGTGCCGGCAGCCGCCGCATCTTGTGGAGCGTCGTGTGAGGCTGCTGGGCTGCCAGCGGGCAAGTCCAGGCTGGCGGCAGGCTGAGTGGCCGCCAGGGGCTGGCGCAGGGGTATCTCGATAGCCTCGTCGTCCATCAACTCGTCATCATCTTCTTCCTGGAGCAGCCAGGCCAGGGCGGCCAGGAAGCCGAGCAGCAGGCCCAGCAACCAGCCACCAAGCGGGGCGAACAGGAACCTGCGCCGCCACCAGGGTTGCTTGTCAAAATGTCGCATTGGGCGATTCATCCTTCCTAAAAGTCCTTTTGCACAGGCCGATTATAGCAGAGTGGCAGGCTCTAGACAAGCAGCCACTTACTTGAAAGTGCGGCGGTGGATGTGTTAGAATAAATGGCAACAGCAAAGCGGGCTGCCAGAGAAGGAATTGCGCGATGGGCGACAACAACCAGCCAAAAGATGAAACCACCCTGCTGGCCGAGCGGCTCCAGGCTGTGCGCCGCGAGGTGTTGACCCAGGTTCTTGCCCACCCACCGAGCAAGCCCGTGCCAGAGGAGGTGCGCCGCCACAGCGCGATGTACCTGCGCCGCTTCTACGATGCCTTCGCCGACTTCATCCTCACCAACAAGATTGAGCAGTTCAAAGCCCGCCGCGAACCAATGCGGCGGGCGATGCTAGAGGCGGGACTGCCAAGCGAGGTGGCGATTGAGATGGACAAGGTCGTGGCCGCCGAACTGGTGCGCCAACTACCCGACTACGCAGGTACCATCCTGGATCGGACGTTCCGTTCGCAGATGACGGTGGTGGAGACTAACATCAAGCGGTTTTTGGATCGCACCTAGCCTACTGCGCAGGGGCAGGCAGCGAGCGTTGGAAGTCGTCGCATACGCTCTGACGGGTGGCAGCGTAGAAGACATAGACCGTATCGCCTACTGCATTGTAGGAGTAGTTGGTGCTACAGGGGCTGAATGCCGATTCGGTAGTTCCCCCGCGCAGTGCGCAACTGAGCAGCACGTCGGGGCGGCTCAACATATTCTTGGAGGCGAGCAGGATTACCCCCGCCGAGGTGGGGTCGCTCTGCGCTGAGTAGAGACTCCAGCGGATCGTGCCAGTGTCGCTGGCGCAACCGCCCAGCCGCCCAGCCACGTTCGCCAGGGCTGCAAAGCGCAAGTCCCTACCGATCAGCACTGACAGTGCGCCGCCGCCGCCCAACACTGCGTTGAGCGCATCCTTGCCGTTCTGCTGGTTGTAGCCCGCTATGGTCGGCGGCGTGACATCGGCACCGCCTGGCGCATCGCAGGCGGCCAAAGCGAATAGCAGAGCCAGCAGCAGTCCAGCCCGGCTTGGGTGACGGATGAGGGAAGCAAACATCTTGCGCTCCTTTCTAGCTTGCAGCAGGCGCACGGTTGCGCCCTGGCTTATTCTACCACACGACGGCTGGCAGCAAGAAGCCCCGGCATTGCTGCTGGGGCTGCGACATCTTGGTAGCGCATAGGGGATTCGAACCCCTGATCTCCTCCTTGAAAGGGATGTGCTTCCATAAACCTGCCCCACCCTACATCTTGTGCTTGCTGGGTTGCTGTCCTCCTAGATGTTGCGCTTTACATAACTGCTAATGGTGAGGGGATGCGAACTGACGACATGGTATAAGCTACTTCTTGGTACGTTCCTTCAGCATGGCATCCAACCCAGGCAGGCATTGGTCGGTGCTAATCTGGCGCATCCAGATGACCACGTACTGGGTCATGTCGGCATAGTCCAGGCGCACGCCCTGACTTGCTGCCAGTTGCTTCGTCTCCATCTCACGGCTGATCAGTTGCTCAATGTTGGCATCCTTGCATCCGTTGATGATACCTTGTGTTATGTCCTTGTAGTGAGCATCGGCTTGCTTACCGTCAAGGAGTGACAGTTTGCTGCTCCAATAATCCACATCCGTGAGCGACGGTTTAGCAACGGCAGTCGGAGGCACCACTGACGCGCTGACAGCTTGTGGGGTTGGTTGATCGGTGCCACCACAACCAACTAGCATCATTACGGTAAGCAACAAGGCCAAGATTGTCCTCACTCTACCCTCCTTGCGTCTGTTTGGCGGTGGCATTGCTGAGGGGTAACTTACCAATACCTTACCAATACCTTATACAAAGCTGCAACTTCCTTGCACCCCTGGACGTTGTATGTTATGCTAATGACGAACGACTGTACTATAGAGGGGTGCCAGAACCATGGACTTCGACGCAGATGAACTTGACAGGGCAGAGATGTGGCTTGCTTCAGCGGTCAGGGACGGACGTTGTGTAGAGGAAGCTCATCAGATGCTAGAGCTAGTCAAGGGGCGTGTTATCCGTAGTGGGCGACCGCGTGCAATCATGCCCCCTGATCCATCTACTCGACCACCTCGGCAATGGCGGGACGCAGATAACCGCGTTCGCGGTCAGCGTCTATAGCCACCTCCAACATGGGTTCAATTATACGGGCTATCCGATCAGCGTCGGATGGCCCGTACTTGATCTTGAGCCAGGCAGCAAAGTTGAGACTGGCAGCATATTCCTTGCAGCCTCTTAGATCCCATCCATCTTCTATCAAAATGCTCTCAACTGGCAGGTTAAGAGTAGTAGCCAAGCGATTAGCCTTGGATTTATCTAGTTCCTGTTTGCCATTAAGTAGCCTTGACAGGGTTGCAACATCTATATCGCTACGCTGCGATAGTTCCCCTTGACTCCAACCCAAGTCTCCTATGCGGTTACTAACCAAACTGCGTAGGCTCATACTCCCCCCCTTTCTAAGATCATAACAGGCTAATCAGCCGATTGCAATACGCATTACGGAAGTGATATAGGCTGGACTCTACGTTAGCGGTTACTCAAGAGCTAAAGCATAGGTTTTGCCTATAGTTGCTACGGAATTGCTAACAACCTATTGCATATTTAGCGATTTAGTAATATAATGAGGTCAGCAGATGCGAATAACAACTGCTGACCACTGACTTCGACCAGTGGGCAAGGACTGGCACAAGCCCTAAGCGAATCTTGACCTGGTAGCACCCCCGTGAAGGGGGTGTGCCAACACCGTCAAAAGCCTCTGATTGTAGTGAGTGTCGAAGCTCTCTACAGTCGGGGGCTTTTGCGTAGGAGCAAGACGATGACCGATTTCTGCATCACCATGAACATAGACGAGATGATGACCGCCCGCTCTTTGGTTGACAACCACGCAGACCCCGAGGGGGGGCCGATCAGCGTAGCGATCAGTGCGGCTAGCGAGGGAATGAGCAGCGGGCGCGGACTGGTAACGTTGACCAGCGGCCAGGTAACTAGCCTCCGCCTGATGCGTGAAGAATGCATTACGCGACGGTGCCGGTGTGGGGACGTACAGCGGGCTGGCAACAACCTTTATAGCAAGTTGCATCAGCACTTGCCGATGTACAAGGTTGGCGAGGAAGTACCCTGCAAACTGAGCAGGGTGGATTACCGAACGTACAGCTACGTGGGCAAGACCGGCACGTACACCGTCTCTTTGGAAGGGTACAGCTGCACCTGTGCGGGCTTTGCCTTTCGGCAGGCTTGCCGCCACCTGCTAGACACACGCACCCGTGTGTTGCGTTATGTGCAGACGCACACGGAATTGAGCAGGCGGGAACGCGATAACTACATCGCTTGCTAGGGAGCTAAACCTTGCTGAAGACCAAACCCTACCGCAACGCTTCTCTAATCGCCGCTCGGCTGGCTGAGCGTGACGTGACGTTCGCCGACCTCGCCGACTACCTGCGCGACAGCGTGCAGACGGTGCAACGCAAAGCGACTGGAGAACGGGCGTGGAGGGGGGGACAGCAACAGGCGGTGTTCGCCTGGCTATTCGCGCGTTGCCCACTAGAGTGGGCGGCCATATGGCCCCATCAGGGGCATCGAAAGGAGGAACCAGCAAGCCGCAGGGTAGTGAGAGTGCGCCAATGTGGGCAAAACGCTGGCGCATGAAGGTTGTTAAGGTGCAAGAGGATCATACCAAACGAAGGGGGGTTTGCGAAAAGCAATTATGGTGGATTTCTGGCCGCTCGTCGTCGCCTATCTAATGGTCGCCGCCGCTACCTACTACGGCTTCTGCGTGCGCCAGCGGACTAACATGAACGAGCGCACCCGGCGGGTGGTCGGGGTAGTAGGTGCGTTGCTGCCAGTGACGGTGGTGGCGGGCGGGCGACACTGGCAGGGCGATAGCGTGCTGCTGGCAGTGTGGGGGGCGTTCGTGGTGGCGGGCGCGGTGTACTGGGTACTGAAGGCGACCGAGGATGCCGAACTGGAAGCGGCAGAGCAGGAGGACGTAGATGGAGGTGGTAGAAACTACTGAGCGGCGGGAATGGCTTGAGGAGGCGCAGGAACAGTTGCGCCAGATCGAGATCAACCGCCAGCAACTACGCAACAGACTGCGGAAGAGTGGCCGCTACGACCTTGAGGATGCCAGCCTGCTCAAGCAGATGGCGCGGCAGATAGATGAAGCGAAGTGGCTGCTTGACGAGTACCAAGCCGATGAGGACAAGGCGTGGGCGTTTGACAAGCGGCGCAAGCGATTACATGAAGGGATACGAAGGCAATGACTGAGCAATCACAAACCTTTGACTCAAGCAGGTACTTGATCAAGTTGAAGGGCAAAGACTATCTTGAGGTCAAGTGGCGGCTGTACTGGCTACGTACCGAACACCCCGATGCCAGCATCGTGACAAGCGTACTGGAACATGACCGCAAGGACGGCTATGCACTCATCCAGGCAGCGGTAGCGATCCCCGGTGGCGGGTCGGCGACCGGTCTGGGCAGCGAGACGAAGGGCGACTTCGGCGACTATTTGGAGAAGGCCGAGACGAAGGCTATCGGTCGGGCGTTGGCCGCCTTGGGCTATGGTACACAGTTCTGCGACGATCACGACTTCGGGGCGGGCAGCAAGACCGATTACAGGTTGGTTGACAACCCAGTGGGGCGCAGTGCTAGCCCCCGCCAACCACAACCCAGCCCACCGCCTCTTGGTGACGACCCCGACTGGGTGGCGATGCCTTCGGCAGTTAGCCAGCCAGCTTTGACGGCCAACTTTGACAAGGCGAAAAGTGACTACTGGGGCAGGCTGAAAGGCACGGCCCTGGGTACGATCCGCGTCAACCTGCGGGAACGACTGGCGGGGATGCCAGCAAGTGAGCGGGCCATATTGATTATGCAGTACGCTGGCGGGCGGCGAAGTCCGGACTGGACTATGGACGACTGCGTAGCTCTAATGGCTGCCGCTGATCAGCTTGTGGTCGGCGGTAGTGGAGCCAGGCTTGTCAACATCGGCTTAAAAGAACAGCTCTGGCAAGTTCGTAGCTTGCCAGAGCCGAGTACAGATATCACGATAGGAAGTATAACAGTGGAGACCAACGAAGTCAAGCGAAGGTTTGAAGTAGAACGTGCTATCCTGGAGGAACAAGTTTACTATGCACAGCGATCAGGCTACAGCCAAGTAGTGCATGACCTCAACAACAAGCTAGCTGGTTACCAGCTGGCCTGTGAAACCCTCGACATGGGGGTGCCTCTCGACGTGGTGCGAGAGGCGATGGGCGCAAGTTGGCCGCAGGAGGAAGGGCAATGAGGATACAAGAGCAACTGCCAAAGGTGAGCCAGTTTAGGCTTGACGGCACGATGCATTACCTGAGCAGGCGGCTGATCCTTGCCAGTGTGCAACTGGTAGGCTGCACCGAGTGGCGCATCATGGACGCTGAGAGCGGAGTCAGGCTGTCAGAAGTGAGGCGGCCAGACAGCCGCGAAGCGGCAATCTTCGCCTACTTTGAGGCTTGCAGGGTGGTGGAACTATCTTTTCCTAGCGTGGCCCGCCCTGCTGTGTTCATCGCTCAGTCGGGCGACGAGAAGACCGCACAGCAGCGGATCGCGCTTTACTACCAGGGTCGGCAGGAGTTGCACAAAGAGCTACTAGCCTGGTGGCAGTGGCGAAGGAGGGGGATGTAGATGGGAACTAAAACTAACATCGGCTGGTGCGACAAAACCTGGAATCCCTGGATGGGCTGCCATAAAGTCAGCCAGGGCTGCGTTAACTGCTATATGTTCGCCGAGCAAAAGCGGTACGGCCACGATCCAAACGTGGTTAGGCGCAGCAAGACGACGTTCAACGCCCCTCTCAAGTGGGCAGAGTCAGCGTACGTGTTTACTTGCAGTTGGAGCGACTGGTTCGTGGCAGAGGCCGACGAATGGCGTGATGAGGCGTGGGCTATTATCAAGGCCACGCCACACCTCACTTACCAAATCCTTACCAAGCGGCCTGAACGTATTGCCGCCCACCTACCCGCTGATTGGGGTGCATCTGGCTATCCTAACGTGTGGCTTGGCACCTCGACCGAGCGGCAGGCAGAAGCCGACAAGCGCATACCATTCCTCTTGCAAGTACCAGCCGCTCTCCACTTCATCTCTGCTGAGCCGCTGTTGGGGCCGATTGACCTGTGGTATTACCTACCGAGCAGATGGGCCGTAGTACCAAAACCGTCGCTGGACTGGGTGATAGTCGGGGGCGAAAGCGGCCCTAACTTTCGTGCTATGGATGTGGAGTGGGCAGGGGGCATTTACGCGCAATGCGCTGCTGCTGGCGTAGCCTTCTTCGGCAAGCAAGCCGCCGCCTACGCAAACGAAACGCCGCTACTGATAGAGGGGCGTACGATCCACCAGATGCCGCAAGGACACCTGGATGGCGAGCCTGGGCGGGAGACCAACCATGTTTAGCCAGCAACGCGTAGGCGGCGATGGGGCCAGCGCACCCAACAGTGTTCAATCTATCATCGCAGAGGTGGCGGCCCGCCACCACTTGACCGTTTCAGAGATTGTCGGCAAGGCGCGCTCGGCCCCGTTGGTGGCGGCGCGCCGGGAAATAGCCCGCATCCTGACGGAGGATTACGGGGTGGGTCTGTCTGAGATTGGCATCGCGCTTGGCAACCGCGACCATGGCACGATCTGGAACCTGCTCGATAGGAGGCCCTCCGCCATTCCACTACCATCCACCCCCCCACCACTACCATCCGCCCCTCCACCACTACCATCCGCCCCTCCACCACTACCAGCCCCCCCGCCTACCCTGCCGCCTACCCTGCCGCCTACCCTGCCAGCGGGCAATCCTGGCCTTACGATCCAGGAGGCTTTGGATCAACTCGTTCGGGCGGTGGCAACCGCCCAGGCCGGGCGCGACCAGGCAGTGGCCGGGCTGGACGAGCAGCGGGCCGAGCTAGACAAACTGCGCCATGCGCATGGCGTGCTGAAGGGCCAACACGCTCTGTTGGTCGAGGCCGTTCGCGCCCTGCTCGGCTACTTGCCGACAATAGCGATTGCCGCCGATATCGAAGCCCTGGTGGGGGCATGAACAATCTACAGGAAATACCTCACAACCAGGAGGCCGAGCGCGCCGTGCTTGGCAGCCTACTGATCGACAGGGATGCGATCATCAAAGTCGCGTCCCTGCTCAAGCCGACCGACTTCCACGACCAAGCTCACGCCTGGATTTATGCGGCTATGCTCGACCTGTATGACAGGATTGAGCCTAGCGATCTCGTTACCCTGGCACACGAGCTTAAGCTCAAGGGGCGGTTGGAGGAGGTGGGAGGGGCGGCCTACCTGGTTGCCCTCCCTGCCGAGGTGCCAGTGGCCGTACACGTCGAGTATTACGCCAAGCAGGTAGCGGAGCTGGCTACCTTGCGGCGGCTGATTGCTGTCGGCGGGCGCATCGCGGGCCTGGGCTACGCGGGGGAGCCGTCGGAGCAGTTGCTTAGCTCCGCCCAGCGATTGTTGGACGAGGTGGGCGGCAGCAGCAAAGAGAGCATCTGGCAGGAGCCAGGGGCGGTGCTGTCCACCCTCTTTGATCGCATGAGCCTTGGTGGTGATGAGGGAGACCTCGGCCTGCGGACGGGTTACTGCGACCTGGACGCTATCCTACACGGCCTGCGCCGCAAGGAGGTGTACATCGTCGCGGCGAGGCCTGGGCTGGGCAAGACCGCCCTGGCAGGCTGCATAGCGCTGGACGTGGCCCGCAGGGGGAAGCGGGTAGCGTTCGCCAGCCTGGAGATGAGTGCCGAGATGCTCATGCTGCGGCTCCTGGCGCAAGCCAGCGGGCTGGCTGCTCACGATATCGAGACAGGGAGGGTGGTGGGTGGAGAGCGGCTGGCAACTGCCTTCGGCGAGCTTGCCTCCCTGCCCCTGCACATCGCCGATCTATCGAGTATGCGCCCCGGCCAGCTACGCGCGGAGGCCCGCAAGCTGGTCGCCGAGATCGGGACGATTGATATGCTAGTGATCGACTACGTGCAGATCATGGAGGCCGACCAGCCTTCGCGCTCGGCTACAGAGGAGGTGACCGCCATCAGCAAGGCGATCAAGCGACTAGCGAAAGAACTGGACATCCCCATCCTGCTCCTTGCGCAGCTCAACCGGGCAGTAGAGGGCCGAGGCGACCACAAGCCGACGCTGGCCGACCTGAGGCAGAGCGGCCAGTTGGAGCAGGACGCGGCAGGCGTGATCCTGCTCTACCGCAACGAAGATGAACCCGACGTGATCAACCTGCTGGTTGCCAAGCACCGGCACGGCGCGACTGGCGAGGTACAACTGTGCTTTGACGGCGCAACCATGAGGTTCTCAAACATGGCAAGGAGAGACTTATGAAACAGTACTTCCTGCTGCCAGCCGAGGCTGGCGATCCTATCTTCTACGAGCATCCAGGTGCGCTCGTGTTGCTCAACCGCCTGTACATGACCAGCAACTACCGCACAGGCAAGGCCAGGCTCAATCAGATGGCCGAGGCTGCGGACGCAGGCAAGCACCGTAACTCTATAGGCCGCTACTGGGAGGAGCTACAAGCGATCAACCTTGCTTTGGCCTACCCCTTCTTTGCGGCCACCGAGGACGGCAAAGCACTGGTCGAGGGTGGCGGTGCTGGTGGGGTGTTGATCCAACTCAAGCGGCCAGAGGCTGCGCATAAGCCTACGAACACTGCACAATCCACTGCCCAAAATAATGGGCATAGTGACACGCAGTGGGATGACACTGCACAGTCCACTGCCCAAGATAATGGGCAGTGGGATGACACTGCACAGTCCACTGCACAGTCCACTGCACAGTCCACTGCCCAAAATAATGGGCAGCCACAGGCACTCCCTCATTATAACACTATATCAATAGATCATAATACCAACAGGCAGGCAGGCAAGCCTGGTGGGGGAGATGATCTGCCAACAGAGATGATCGCAACCGCAAGCGAACTGGCCGACCTGTACGGCTACGAGCGGTTGCCGCGAGACTGGATCAACATCTTGCTTGGCTGGCATAAGCAAGGCTTTGCCAGCGACAACTACGCTCGGCTACTACGCTGGGGTCGCACCTGGCGCGACCAGCACGAGGGCGTACCACCCAGCCAAACGAGGATGATATCGTCGCTAGCGACGATCAGCAAGGGAGAGCAGAACAATGGCAATGAGCAGCAGCCTCGATCCTCAGGAACTCGCAATTATCGCCCAGGCTCAGGCACGCGTGGAGCAGGCGCGGCAGCAGCTACCCCCTACGTCAGCCGCTACGCCGAGTTCACCCGCGAGGACAACCCTCTCCGGCCTGGAGCGATTGCGCCAAGCCCTGGCCGTCAGGCAGGCTGAACAAGCCGAACAGCGACAGGCTCGGCGTGCTGCTGGGCTGTGCGAGGAGTGCGGCGGCAAAGGTCTGCATGACGTTGAATACTGTGGTTGCGAGGATGGTCGCCTCCTTGCGATTAAGGCGGGTCTTGATGCCGCCGCTGCCCGCGCCGCCGAGGTCAACCAGCGGCTTGACCTCGGCGGTGTACCACCTCGTTACCAGTTCATTCACCTCGGCGTTGAACTGGATGACCTCTACCCTGTAGGCGTGATGGCAAGCGTGCGGGGGTGGCTGGCAGCCATTGACGAGGGGGAGGGACGGTGGCTGGTACTGTCTGGTCTGCCTCGTGAGGGCAAGACCCGCTTGGCAGCAGCAATCGCCCGCAGATATGCCGAGGAGAACAACGGTAGCATCGCATGGGTGCGCCCCGACCGCTTGCAGCAGCGGCTGATCAGCACTGGCTACCGCGACGAGGCAGCAGTGCTAGACCCGCTGTATAACAGCGCGCTGCTCGTGATCGATGACCTCGGCGAAGTGGGAGGGCCGGTCGAGCGCAAGCTGCTCATGATCCTCAAGCACCGCTTCGAGCAATGCTTGCCCACCCTCATCACCACGATGCTGACCCTAGGCGACTTGGAGCAGCGGCACGGTGGCAGTGACCATCTGGACGGTGCAGGGCAGGCCGTCGGCGAAAGCCTATCGTGGCGGCTGGCCGAGGCGACTGCGGGCGGGTTCTGGCTCAACTTCGGGGCGGCGGTGGGATCATGAAGGAGCAAGTAATCGCTGGCGATGCGGTCGACACCGCAGATCAGGTTCGCAGGACAGAAGTAGTTTGGCTGTCGCCGAGCTGCAATAGCCAACAGCTAAGGATGGTGTTGTCATGAGCAATGCCCTGCAAAGCAGCAGCAGCAACGAGTGGTACACGCCCGCCGCGTACGTGGAGGCGGCCAAGCTGCTCATGTGTGGGATCGACCTTGATCCCGCTAGCTGTGAGGAAGCCAACCGCACGGTGCGGGCGACCCATTACTACAGCCAAGCTGATGATGGACTGGGCAAGCGGTGGTGGGGCCGGGTTTGGCTCAACCCCCCGTACGGCGTAACCAGCGGCTTGAGTAATCAGGCCACCTGGTCACAGTACCTCATCCAACAGGTAGAGGCGGGCAATGTCACCGAGGCCGTGTTGCTGGTCAACGCCGTACCAGGCAACCGCTGGTTTGCTCGCCTGTGGGATTATACGATCTGCTTTGTGGATCGCAGGATCGTGTTTACAGGTGATGTTGGGCAACCATCCGAGCCGACGCACAGCAACGCTCTCGTTTACCTCGGCCCCCACCCGCACGCCTTCGCTGGGATATTCAGGCGGTTTGGCAACGTGGTAGGTGAGCAGGTGGGGGTCGTGCGCTCTACCCGCCAGGGGCTAGCCACCCAGTTCAGGCTGGAGGTGCCAGGCAAATGAGTATTACCACCCTATCGGCTCTGGATCAGTTCTGCGGCGCAGGCGGCAGCAGCGTCGGCGCAAGCAATGCAGGCTGGGAGATCACCGCCGCCGTCAATCATAGCGACCGCGCCATTGAAACGCACGCTAAGAACTTCCCGAATACCCGACATTATCTGACCGACGTGCAGAACGCCGACCCGCGCCGCTTCCCCACCACCCGAATGCTGATCACCTCGCCGTCCTGCACCAACCACAGTCTAGCGAAGGGGGCGAAGCGCAAGAACCTGAACCAGCTTGATATGTTCAAGGCGAACATGGTCAACGAGGTCGAGGAGCGGTCACGGGCGACGATGTGGGACGTGGTGCGTTTTGCTGAGTACCACCACTACGACCTCATCATCGTGGAGAACGTACCCGATGCCCGGCTCTGGTCGCTGTGGGATAGCTGGTGGCACGCCATGACCATCGGTCTCGGCTACGAGGGGGAGTGTGTATACTTCAACAGCCAGTTTGCCCACCCCACCCCTCAGAGCCGCGACCGGATGTACATGATCTTCTGGCGCAAGGGGATGCGGCGGCCTAACCTGGACTTCTACCCACGTGCTTACTGCCAGAAGTGCGGACATGATGTGGACAGCGTGCAAAGTTGGCGCAACCCACAGAAGCGGTGGGGGAAGTACCGCCAGCAATACGACTATTGCTGCCCCACTTGCAGCGTAGTTGTGCGCCCCTATTACTACGCGGCTGCCAACTGCATTGACTGGTCGAACGTGGGCGAGCGCATCGGCGACCGCAAGAAGCCCCTGGCTGACAAGACAATCAGCCGCATTGAAGCCGGGCTAAAGAAGTTCGCCGGGCAACCCTGGCCGATCATTAGTGAGATGTGGGGTGGTGCGGATCATAACCATCCGGTGACTGCGCCTCTATCCACCGTCGTCGCTAGCGGGGTACATCACGGCCTGGTGCAACCCTTCCTCGCCCAGCTTCGCTTCCAGAACGAGGCCCGCAGCGTAGCCGATCCGCTAGCAACGCTGACCACTGGCGACAACCAGTACGTGGTGCAACCGCAACCTTCCCTATACACCAACGGCTACAGAGGAGGTCGGCTGGGGATGATCAGCAGCTACTATTCGGCGGGCAGTGCCGATGGTCAGAACAACCACAACTTGACTGACCCACTGGCAACCATCACCACGATGGATCGTCACGCCCTCGTCACCCTGCCACTGATCGCCAGCTACTACAGTCGCGATGATGCCACCCGGCCAGCCAGTGACCCCTTGCCAACCGTGACGACAGAACCACGCTTCGGCCTGGTCAGTGCGCCGTCACCTTTCTTCACCGACTTTCACGGCACCGGCTCTAGTTTCGGCCCCAGCGATCCAGTACACACCGTCACTACCGGCTTTGTCGCCCCCTTCGCTATGGTATGCCCACCCTTCCTCTCAGGTTACAACGAAGGCGACCGCAATCAACTGCTGACCGATCCCATGACGACGCAGACGACGGGCTACAGCCGCCCCACACTAGTACACCCGGAAGGTTCGGTGCGTGTCGAGGACTGCTATTTTCGGATGCTTGACCCCGCCGAGATACAGCGGGCGATGGCTTTCGGTGACGACTACCAGATCACTGGCAACAAGAAGGAGCGCATTTACCAGCTTGGCAATGCGGTCACACCGCCGGTGATGCAACTGTTGGCCGAGCGATGCAGTGAGGTGCTGTAGGCATGATCATGCACAAGCCAACCAACCCGCAGCACATCTACGGCAGCCATGTTGCCAACTTCATCCAACCCTACTTGGGTTTGGTACTGGCAGGGGTCAAGCGGTTGGACAGCCGCCTGCACGCCACGCCGAAGCCGCCCTATGGCGTGCTGGCAGCTGGCGACGTGCTGAGTATTAAGGATGCGCTCGGCGGTATCGTGGCTGAGTGTGAAGTGTTGCACGTAGTTTGCCTTGAGCTTGATGTGGAGGGCTGGGCGACTATCGAGCGGTACAAGCCCGCCATCATGGGTACGGGCGAATACTGGGCAGGCAAAGCAGGCGCGAACTTTGCCACCCTCATCTGGTTGGGCAGCATTAGGCACTACGACGCTCCCGAACTCTACGACTTGCCCGCCGACCAAAGCTGGGCGGCCCCCCCGCTGGCCTGCCAACCGATAAGGAGATGGTGAGCAACATGATCATTACCTTGCCAAAACCAAAGAACAGTCTCAACACCAACCTGCGTACCCACCACTATCGGCGGTACGTCCAGGAACAGGATTACGCCTTGCTGGTGAGGGCCGCCCTTGCGGGCAAGCAGGTAGACTTCACCCCGCCGGTGGAGGTGAGGTACACCTACACCTACCCCACCCTCGCCCACTGGCTCGACCCCGACGCGGAGGTGGGGGCAGCTAAACCGATCCTTGACCAGATCGTGCGGGCAGGCGTGCTGCCCGACGACAATCGCAAGGTAATTCGTCGCCTGGTTAGCGAACCCGCCCGCCTAGATCGCGGCATCCGTGAGGCTACTTTGACCATCGAGATCGTGAGCTACTAGGAGGAGTCACTATGTTGAATGAGTCTATCGGCATACAAGTACCACTGGTGGAGGAACGGCCTAGCCACCTCAAACCAACTTGGTACGGCGGTAAGCGGCTAGTCCAATGCCGCACAGGGTACGCGAAGGGCGCGGTGTACTGTGGACGTGGCAAGGGTGGCGACATCCCTGCGCCGGGGGAATATGGCTGGCTGGGTAATCCGCATCCGATTGGTCGCCACTGTGCTGAGTGCAATTCCACCCACGTTACCGCCCGCGACACGCTTGAACCATACCGTGTCTACTTGCGTCGCAGACTGGCCGAAGACGAGGCTTTCGCTGCTGCCTTCGATGCGGTGATGATAGAGGCTGACAAGCTAGCCTGCTACTGCCCTGATCTCCACTGTCATACAGCAGTGATGGTTGAGGAGTGGGGCAGGAGGTTGATGGAGGCCGCAGATGCTACAGGAACATGACGCAACCTGTCCCCGCTGCGGGCAGGCAGGCAAGGCAGAGAACCCGCTTGGTTGGTGCAACCAGTGCTGGAACGCGGGCACGGATCGCTTGCTACGTGCCATCTTCGATCATCTATGTGAGCAGTGCAGGCGGCGGCGTGTTGACGAGGCGGGTTTGCTGTGCTGGGCCTGCCTAATCTTCACAGCAGGCCAAGCAAGTGGCCTATTCCCGCTCGTGCTACCGAGTTATGGTAAGCTCGCGGAGGTGGTGGCTGTCCGCAACCGCCTACATCACGCAGGCGTAACGTGGGAAGGTCACGCCGTCTACATCGGGGGGCGCGGCCCCTACACCGATTGGCCCGAAGATGAGGCGGTGCAGTCATGATTGACCAGGACGCACTCCGTTACCTAGTGGCCGCCGCTGCGCTGCTGGACGTACCGCTGGGCAACCTCTACCGCAAGCGCGGTCGGGCGAATGACGTGCGACTACTCGCAGCAGCGGCCTGGCTAATGGCTGGGGTAAGGTACAAGCAGGTAGATGCTATTTATCACCCACTCGGCACCTACGCTAATCGCAAGGCCGCACTGCGCGCCTACGCTGGTAGTCATAAGGATATGGTGTGGCGGGGTGTGTGCGCCGCACAAGTCATCAAGCCAGAACAGGCAGCGTATCTGTGGCAGGCAGCAAACAAGGAAGGAAGAAGATGAGCGAACGAACTACTAGTCACGTCTGTCCCGACGGAGCGGACTGTAACCATGGTGCAGAGGGGCAGCAGGCAGTGTGGCTGACCGTACCACAAGTACACCTCGTCGGCTACATCGTCGCTGTACCCAGCGGCTATCAGTACGCCGCCGATGCCCTCGGTGTAGAGTTGGCGCAACCGACCACAGGCACTAGGGGTGTGGCTCTTACCGAGCTGGCCGCCCGCTTCGCTGACCTGGGGCTAGACGTAGTGACCTTCAAGTACAGCAAGGTATAGAGAGAAAGGTACATCATGCAAAGAGACAACCTGCTGCTACCCATCATCCTGGTCGCTTGCTTCGTTGGTTGCGCGGTTGGCGTGGCTCTGCTCTGGCTGGCTGGCCGCGAGATCACCGCCACGATGATGAGCTTGGCTAAAGAACAGGCTGACCGATGAAGAAGTGGCTATGCCGAACGCAGGACGGTGGCTGTGGGCAGTGGGTAGCCGAGGTGGAAACGATCTCGGCGGCTGGCGTTGACGTGCCGCTGTTCAGACCTCGGCTGGGACTGCAACCCTTGATCGTGGGGCATATTACCACCGTGATCTGCGTCTGCGGCCACCCCACTGCCTGGACAGCCCCCTTGATCGGGGGCTGGCTGCTTGAGCAAGCCACGATAGCGATGCTGGTAAGGGAGAGGAAAGAAGATTGACCCACTTGCGTATAAGTAACCTCTTGACAAAGCGCACAGCTTATGCTATGATGTAAGTGGTGGCAGAGGACTGCGTATTTACTAGCAGAAATCGTCACAGCACTCATCTAGTACCAACGCACCGGCGTTGCAGCTACCCATTCGTGGGCGGCAGCAGCGTCGGTGCTTTTTGTTTGCCATCATCCTACCCTTCTCTCCTCCTGTCGGCGGGCTGGCTCGGCAATCCAAAAGTCGTCCCAGTCCGCTGGTAGGAAACAGTACACGAGGGGTGCCACATTATTGTTGGTGGCAGCAATTTGGCAGCGGGTACGCAAGCCGCTTGCAGGTTGGCAGGCGATGAGTACAAAGCGTGTGACAGATGGTGTTAATACCGCTCCATATATCTAGCATCGTAGGAACGAGTTGGCGAACAAGCAAGCATAGATGGGTGAACGCATTGGCGTACAAAAGCGCAAAGCTAAAGAGGTTGGAACAAGAAGCAGCGCGCATTGAAGTGCGACGGCGCAAAGCACTCTCCTACCATCTTGCTGGTCGCTCCTACCGTGAGATCGCTGAAATCCTTGATGTCGCGGTCGCTACCGCCCACGAGGATGTTAGCACGATGCTGGCCGAGATTGCCCAGCGCAACAACGAGCAGCTGGAGCAGGAGCGGGCGAAGGAAGCCGCACGGCTGGAAGATGCTCTCGGTCAGATGTACGACCAGATCGCCAACGTGCCGACCATGTACCTCTACGACGACAAGGGCAACATCCGTCACAATGAAGACGGCGAACCGTTGACCACCCCCTTGTATAAGGTGCAGCACTCAGCAGTTGAGAAGTTCAACCAGTTGCTTGACCGCAAGGCGAAGCTGCTCGGCCTCAACATGGAGCGTAGCGATCAAGGCGGTCAGACCCTCATCCTCAACATCGGGCGCGGGCAGGCGGGCAGCGGCAAATCAAGCGTCAGCGTAGCGGAGGCAGGCAGTGGCAGCGACCGAGGTTAACATCAATTTTGTGCCAAACAAGGATGGCGGCGGGCAGGAGCAATTCTTGAACCTGCCTGATGATGTTCCCATGCGCTCCCTGATGGGCGGGATCGGTAGCGGCAAGTCCACCGTTGGCGCATTCGCCATCGCTGAGTACGCTCTGACTTACAAGAACCGCAACATCATGGTGGTTGCCCCCACTTACGATATGCTGACCATCGCTACCCTTGAGAGCCTGCGGTACTGGCTACCTGATGCAGTGATCAAGAGTTACTCAACACAGAAGGGCAGGATGGAGCTTATCACTGGCTCGGTGATCTGGCTGCGCTCGGCCACCAACCCGCAACGCCTGCGCGGGCCGAACCTTGATGCGGCTTGGATTGACGAGGCGGCATTGGTCAGCGAGGAAACGTGGCTGCTCACGTTGGGTCGTGTGCGGGTGCTACGCGAGGGTGCCGACAAGTCCCCCTCGTTTGTGCAGATCACCACCACCCCTAAAGGCCGCAACTGGATTTACAAGCACTTCGTCACCAATGCCACTCCTGAACACAAGCTAATCAATATGCCGACCGAGGAGAACCGGGGCAACCTGCGCCTCGGCTATATTGAGACGCTGAAGGCCAGCTACACCGAGGACTTCGCCGACCAGGAACTGGGGGGCAAGTTCGTTACCTTTTCGGGCCTCGTCTACCGCGAGTTTGACCGTCAGGTACACACCTTTACCCTGAAGCAGGGCGAGGCGTGGGTGCAGCGGCACCGCTTCCAGCAATATGTGGCAGGTGTGGACTGGGGTTATACCAACCCTGGCGTGATAGAGGTCTTTGGCGTTGACGGTGACAGCAATATGGCAGGGCTGGCTGAATACTACAGCCGCCGCCTCATGTTGAACGGTGAGGGTGACACCTGGCTGCATCGAGCGCAGCAGGTGGATGCAGCGTACCCTGGCATTGTGTTCGTCTGCGACCCCTCAGAGCCACAGAATATTGAGTTGTTCCGCAACGCTGGGCTGGATGCGCGGCCTGCCATCAACGACATTCAACCCGGCATTAGCGAGGTTGCCAGCCGCCTCAAGGAGCAGAACACTGGTAGCTTTGGAATCCAGTTCTCCACCGCCTGCGTCAATGCCCTCGCAGAGTTCGAGCAGTATCACTATGCTGACCCGAACGGCACCCGCAACGGCAACGAGAAGCCAGTGAAAGAGAGTGACCACGCGATGGATGCCACCAGATACGCCGCCATGTATGTGGCTGGCGCAGGCAAGCAGCCGACCATCTACACAGGTGTGCCGATCATCCTCGGTGCGACTAGCGTAGGCAGCAGGAGACGATAGTGGTACAGCGGCGCGCACAACGTTATACACGAGCAGGCAAGCAGCTTGGCGCGGTCGAAAGACCCATTGCTGGCGCGGTCGCTACTCGTCAAACCCAGCCTGGCTACGTGGTGGGGCAAGCCACCACCAACTACTTCGTGCCTCGTACTATTAGTACGATGGGGCAGGTTGACCGCTCTCGGCTCTGGCTCTATGCCGGTAGCCCAGAGCGGATGCTGCAAATCCTTGCCGCGATTATGCCAGAGGTGTCGCAAGCCATCTGGAACGTGCTACGCTCGGTGCAGCGCGGGATGCGGGTGTTGGTTCGTGACGACGCGGGCAACAGTGACCAGCAAGGGCAAGCGATTGCCGACGAGATCATTGCCCGCGTCAACCCCTACGGCGGGGGTATCCAAGCGGTGGTGGGTGGTATCTTCCGTAGCATCTACACGCAGGGTGCAGCTTGCGTCGAGTTGGTGCCGACCGAGAACCTGCGTGATGTGGCCGATATCGTGGCGGTCAACCCCTCGAGTATCTACTTCCGCACCGCCGCAGACGGCAGCCTTGCCATGCACCAGTTTCAGATAGCCCCCAAGACCACAGACCAGGCTACCCCCTTCGCCAACTACGTGCCGCTCAACCGTAACCTCGTCTGGTACGTCCCCTTCGATGCAGCGACCGACGACCCTTACGGACAACCGCCTATCCTGCCTATCATCAACGAGGCACTGGACAACATCGGCTTCCTAGATGACTTGCGCCGCTTTGCCCATGTCGGTGCGTGGGGTCATCTGGATGTGTCGGTCAAGAGTGATGCCCTGATCCAGGCCGCGCCAGCTAAGGTCAAAGCCGACCCCACTGGACGCTTGATGCACGACTACTTGCAGGCGTTTGTGGATGAGGCCAAGAGCTTGTTTGACCAGCTCAAGCCCGACGAAGTGCCAGTACACACGGACAACGTGACAGTCAGTAACATCCCTGGCGGGGCAGGCGTGCAGCTAGAGCCGATCATCAGGCTCTACGAACGGCGTGGAGATATGGCAGTCAAGATGCCCCCCTTCCTGATGGGTCATTCCGAAGCAGCGACCGAAACGATGGCAAAGGAGCAACACCGCGTCTTCGCCAGTGGCATGGAGACAGTGCAGCAAGTGGGGGCGGGGGTATTGGCCGCTATGCTCACCACAGGCTTGCGCTTGCGCGGCCACCTGACCCATGTCGAGGTGACGTTCGAGGCGGTGAAGACTACTGACCGCCTGATAGACGCTCAATCTCAGCAGTTGGAGATTGGCAATGTGGTCGCTATGCGCGACCAGGGTTGGATTGACCAGGACGAAGCCAGCTACCGCATGACTGGCAGCGGCCCAGTCGCCGCTGCCCCTACGCCTACCCCGCCAGCCCGCCCGACAGCTACTCTGGGAGATGCCACTCGCCAGTTGGAGACGCGCGCCCTACACGCAAGCAAGCCGCAAACAGCGCACGCACTCGAAGATCATCTTACCCAGGCACTAGCGCACTACTTCCGCTTCCTCGCCAGCCGTCAAGCTCTGGCAAGCAAGCGGGCCATTGATCAGCAGGGTGCGACGCAGGGCGATCAACAGGCGGCGGCTGCGCTGCTGACCAGCCTGCTGCTTGACTACATCCCTGCTAGTTACGACGACTTTGGCAGGCAGGCAGCGCAGGGTGTTGGTGGTGCCTGGGATGCGGCAAGCTGGGACGCTGAGAGCTACGCCAATGAGCGGGCGCAGCTAATCAACAATGCTACTTGGCGCATGGCAGAAGCAGAGCAGGAGCAGGGGATCAGTTTGCGTGAGGTGCTGCTGGCAATGGCGACCGTGCGGGCTGCTGTGATCGCCCAGAACGAGGCGGCCAACTTGCATCAGGTAGCCACCGCCGCCGCCTACCAGCAGAACGGTGTTAGCCTGGTACGCTGGCAGACGACCAGCGGCAACCCCTGCCCTACCTGCCTTGCCAACGCAGCCGACAAGCCGCGCAAGCTAGGGGAGGCGTTCAGCAGCGGCCACAGCAGTCCTTTGGCCCACGTCAATTGCCAGTGTGAGCTTGAGCCGGTCGAGGAGGCGAAGTGATGGCCGATAACAGCACCGTCTACTACACGCGGGGCTTCAGTGTCCCTGCCAACATCCACAGCGTTGCCGACCAGGTGACGATGACCCCAGCGGTGCGGGCCTTCCTCGGCACCGCTGGGGCTGCCGACCTTGAGCGCATCAACAGCACGAGGGCGCGGGGGCCGCTCAAGGCGGGGGAGTTCTACACCTTCGTGGCCGACGTGACCAACAACTGGCCCGATACGGCTGGCACGGTGATGAGCGTGCCGACGCTTGCCAACTATGCCAGCAACTTCGGGGGCGGGCGCGGGCTGTCGTTGTTGCTCGGTCATGAGGTGCAGATGGTGGCGGGGCGCAGCTACGACGCAACGGTGGCCGATGTGCTGGGCGAGGGCGGCAAGCCGCTGGACAACGGCTATGGTGAAGCCGTCAAGAAGCTGATGGTGAAGTTCTATATGCCCCTCGGTGTGCGCTTGCCCAACGGTCAGTCCACCGACGATGTGGCGCGGCAGGTGGAGACCGGGGTGAGCAGTGATGTGTCGCTCGGCTTCTGCTTTGACCGAGGCACCTGCACCATCTGCAACCGCGAGTTCCTGGCCGGATGCAAGCATATGCCGATGCTTGACTACGATGGCAAGACCTGCTACGTGCGGGTGATGGACGGTAAGGCGGTCGAGGCCAGCATTGTCCACTTCCACGCCACGCCACAAGCCTACATCCAGCGGGCGCAAGCACTGGCTGCGTCCGGCGACCTCAACGCTTCGCAGCAGCGGCAGCTTGAGGATGTTTATCAAGTCCGCATCTTCAACCGTTATGCAGTACCTAGCGAAAGGATCACGCCGATGGCTAATGAAGTAACCAACCCCGCCCCTGGCCCGCAGCCGGAGGCAACTACCAACCCTAACCCGATCCCTCTGATCGTCAAGGGGGTGCAAGAACGGATGATGGCGCAACTGGACGGTGAGGCGCAGTCGCAGCTAGCAACCGTGCTGGCCCAGCTGACCGGCACCAAGCAAGCCCTTGACGAAGTGGCCGAACAATACTGGACGGTCAGCAACGCAATCAACACGATCATGGCCCTG
>Ga0209724_1000412_pt1 | contig 41819 bp, 40 predicted proteins | sample grotaG_FD_184143 | JGI IMG/M metagenome (GOLD analysis project Ga0209724, IMG submission 184143) | Glacier valley bacterial and archeal communities from Borup Fiord, Nunavut, Canada, to study Microbial Dark Matter (Phase II) -... | ecosystem: Environmental > Aquatic > Freshwater > Ice > Glacier ... | reverse complement strand
TGGTTGCGGAGGGCACGGTCTTGGTGGCGGCGTTCATGCGGCAAGCCTTTCCGCGGCGGGAGCGGCGCGACCCATCACCGCGACGAACAGGTCGGCGATGCTCGGCGTGCGCGCTTCGCCGAGGGCGGCGAGCCGCGCGCGATCGACGCCGTCGAACAACATCGTGGTGCGGCCGAACACGGTCCGCTCGCCGATCGGCGCGTACGCGCGCGCGGCGACCAGCTGGTCGGGCCGCACCTCGACCTCGGCGTACCGCGACTCGAAGTCCTCCATGCTGCACGAGAGCGCGATCCGGCCGCGGTCGATGAAGACGACGTCGGTCAGCACGTGCTCGACCTCCTCGACCTGATGGGTGGTGACGACGATCGTGCGGCCGCCGTCGAAGTAGTCGTTCAGCAGCGCATCGTAGAACTGCTTGCGGAACAGGATGTCGAGACCGAGCGTCGGCTCGTCGAGCACCAGCAGCTTCGCGTCGATCGCCATCACGAGCGCGAGGTGCAACTGCGTGACCATGCCTTTCGACAGGTCCTTGACGCGGCTTTTGCGCTGGATCGTCGTCTTCGCGATGAAGGCCTCCGCCTTCGCCCGATCGAAGCGCGGATGGACGCCGGCGACGTAGTCCAGCGCCTGCGAGACGCGCATCCAGCGCGGCAGCACGGCGACATCGGCGATGAAGCACACGTCGCGCATCAGGCTCTCGCGCTCGCGCCACGGATCGCGGCCGAGGACTTCGAGCGTGCCGTCGTACGACGCCAGTCCGAGGACCGCGTTGAGCAGCGTGCTCTTGCCCGCGCCGTTGGGACCGATCAGGCCGACGATGCGACCTTCCCCGATCGTGAGGTCGATGCCGTCCAGCGCGACGGTCCCTCCGAAGGCCTTACGCAGGCCGCTTGCTTGGATGCACGCCATGGGTCGGGACCTCGTCGGGTTGCGATGGGATGGGACCGGCTGCGAGCAGGTGCTCGATCGTGAGTCCGAGCCGGTCGATGGTCTCGGCGATCGCGGGCCAGTCGTCGCTCAGGAACTTTGCGCGCTCGCTGTGGAGCAGCAGGTCGCGCGCGCCGCCGAGCACGAACATGCCCAGGCCGCGGCGCGTCTCGACCAGCCGTTCGTCGGCGAGCTGCTGGTAGGCCTTGAGCACCGTCAGCGGATTGATGCGGAACTCGGCCGCCACGGTACGCACCGACGGCAACGGGTCGCCATCGGCGAGCACGCGGTCGAGGATCAGCGCGACGACGCGATCGCGCAGCTGGCGATAGATCGGCCGGTGATCCTTCCATTCACGATCCGTCATGGTGTCGAGGGCGATGCGGCGCCGGCCGGCAGCCATTCGCCGCGATGGCCGCATGCGATCTGGTGATCTAGTTGACTACAACACCAGAAGCACTGTCAAGCCCGTCCTGCGAGATGCATCGATGACGGAGGCCCGCGGAGGAGCGGCTAAGGCGCCGTCCTCCCGCATCGGCAGTCAGACTTCCTTCGCCTCGAACATCAGCAGCTCGACGCCGGCCTGCGCGAAGTTCCCCAGATCCCCTGCGGCGGCCTGCCCCTCGGGGGAGCCGAGAGCCTTCTGCAACGCGCCGAGCGATTCGAACTCCAGCATCGCCACGAGCTGGTAGGGCGAAGGTCCGCCCGGCGTCGAGACCGCGCCGTCGCTGACCTCGTAGCGCATCAGGCCGGGAATCTTCTTCGCCAGCGGGATGTGCGTCGCCGCGTAGTAGCGATCGAAGGCCGCAGGATCGGCCGCCTGTTTGTAGAGCACCACGAGCTTCGCCATGCTTGTCTCCCTAGAGGGTCGTTGTCGGAATGGTGTGGCGGGATCAGCGCTCCCGCAGGCGCATCCGATGCAGCGCGATCTCGTCGCGCACCCGCAGCGGCGCGGTGCCGCCGACGTGGCTGCGACTGGCGACCGAGCCTTCGAGCGTCAGCGCCGCGTGCACGTCGTCGCCGATCGATTCGCCGGCCGGGCCGACGGCGTCGCGCAGTTCGTCCAGCGACAGGTCCGACAGGTCGACCCCGCGATCGGCGCACACGCGCACCGCGTGCGCGACCGCCTCGTGCGCGTCACGGAACGGCAGGCCCTTCTTGACCAGGTAGTCGGCGAGGTCGGTGGCGGTGGCGAAGCCTTCGAGCGCGGCAGCGCGCATCGCGTCCGGCTTGACCGTGATGCCGGCGATCATCTCGGCGAAGATCGCCAGCGTGTCGTCGAGCGTGTCGGCCGCGTCGAACAGCGGCTCCTTGTCTTCCTGGTTGTCCTTGTTGTACGTCAGCGGCTGGCCCTTCATCAGCGTCAGCAGCCCCATCAGGTCGCCGTACACGCGGCCGGTCTTGCCACGCGCGAGCTCTGCCGCATCGGGGTTCTTCTTCTGCGGCATGATCGACGAGCCGGTGCAGAAGCGGTCGGCGATGTCGATGAAGCCGAAGCGCGGGCTCATCCACAGCACCAGTTCCTCGGACAGCCGCGAGATGTGCATCATCGCCAGCGACGCCGCCGACGCGAACTCGATCGCGAAGTCGCGATCGGATACCGCGTCGAGCGAGTTATGGCACACGTCGTCGAAGCCGAGCGTCTTCGCGACCCGCTCCCGATCGATCGGGAAGCTGGTGCCGGCCAGTGCGGCTGCGCCCAGCGGCAGCCGGTTGATGCGCTTGCGGCAGTCGGCGAAGCGCTCGTCGTCGCGCGCGAACATCTCGACGTAGGCGAGCAGGTGGTGGCCGAACGTGACCGGCTGCGCCACCTGCATGTGCGTGAAGCCGGGCAGGATGGTCTCGGCGTGCCCGTCGGCGAGGTCGAGCAGCGCGACCTGCACCGCGACCAGCCGGGTGCGCAGCACGTCGACCGCGCCGCGCAGCCACAGCCGCATGTCGGTCGCCACCTGGTCGTTGCGCGAGCGGGCGGTGTGCAGCCGCTTGCCGGCGTCGCCGACCAGTTCGGTCAGGCGCCGCTCGATGTTGAGGTGGACGTCCTCGAGGTCGATCGACCACTTGAAGCCGCCGCTCTCGATCTCGTGGCGGATGCGACCCATGCCGCCGACGATGGCCGCGTGGTCGTCGTCGGACAAGATGCCCACGTGATGCAGCATCTCGGCGTGTGCGAGCGAGCCGTCGATGTCGACGAACGCGAGGCGCTGATCGAAGGAGACCGAGGCCGTATAGCGCTTGAGGAGCGCCGACATCGGTTCGGAGAAGCGCGCGGACCAGGCCTCGGCCTTGCGCGAAAATTGTTCTGTCATTATCGTCGGCCGATCCGCGCGAGCCTCTGGGTGGCCGCGGGACCCGAAGGCCTGTTGGAGTGATTCGTTCGGATCGGCACCGGCCCTTTCGGCCAGGTCGATCGGACCAACGCACAAGGACCGCGTGAGCGAGGAAAGTATAAGTCAGCCGGCCGCCCCATCCCCCGGCAATCCCGCCCCCGATGTCGCGCGCCCGAGCGCACGCACGACCGCCGGCGAAGCCTTCGACGAGATGCTCGAGGAGTCGGCGATGGCCGTCGACAGCCCCGTTCCCGACTGGTGCAACCTCGGCCTCATGCTGCGCATCGTGGTTGCGGTCAACGTGCTGTTCTTCTGCATCGCCGCGCTGTCGGTGCGCACGATGGCGCAGTGGTTCAACCAGTGGCTCGACGTGGCGATGCTGGTCGAACCGGTGCTGATCGCGAGCCTCTTCTTCGGCTGCCTGATCCGCCGCGTGACGTGGCGCCTGCCCGAAGCCGCCCAGTTCGCGATCGCCCTGCTGCTCCCCGCGGTGTTCACGCTGGCCGCCGAACGCCTGATGGGATCGCCGGGATCGTTCGACGGCGGCAGTCCGTGGCGCGATGCCGTGTTCGCGACGCTGCTGTCGGCGTCGGTGCTGTACTGGGCGCGGCTGCGCGAACGCGCGTACTCGCCGGCCCTGGCGGAAGCGCAGCTGCAGGCGCTGCAGTCGCGCATCCGCCCGCACTTCCTGTTCAACAGCCTGAACGCCGCGCTCGGCCTGATCCGCAAGGACCCGCGACGCGCGGAGACGCTGCTCGAGGACATCTCCGACCTGTTCCGCGTGCTGATGCGCGACGGCCGCGAACGCGTCCCGCTGTCCAACGAGATCGCGCTGTGCAAGCAATACCTCGCCATCGAGGAGCTGCGCCTCGGCGACCGGCTGACCACGACCTGGAAGGTCGACGACGGCGCGCTCGCCGCGCTGGTGCCGACGCTGCTGCTGCAGCCGCTGATCGAGAACGCAGTGCATCACGGCATCGAGCCGTCGATCGCGCCGGGTACGATCGACATCGTCGTCGCGCGCACCGGCCGCACGATCGACATCGCGATCGGCAACCCGTGGCAGGGCGAGGCCTCGGCCGAGGCGACGCGCGGCAACCGCATCGGCCTCGACAACGTGCGCCAGCGGCTCGCGCTGGTCCACGATCTCGAGGCCACCATCGACCACGTCGTGCGCGACGGCCGCTACGTCGTTCGCCTCCGCTTTCCGGCCGAACGCCGCCGCGCTCCGCGCACGGTCGCACCGCGCGGACCGCGACCTGCGTCATGATGGCGGTCTCGAGTTCCTCGTCGGCCGATCCCGACCGAGCGCCATGATCGAAGACCCCTCGACCCATCCGGCTCCCCGCATCCTCCTCGTCGACGACGAGGCGCCCGCGCGCGCGCGACTGACCGACCTGCTGTCCGACATCGCCCACGCGTTCCCGCACACCATCATCGGCGAGGCCGCCAACGGGCGCAGCGCACTCGACCGGCTCGCCGAGACGCCGGCGGACATCGCGCTGATCGACGTGCAGATGCCGGGCATGACCGGCATCGAGCTCGCGCAGCATCTCGGCGCGCTGCCCGAACCGCCGGCGATCGTCTTCGTGACGGCCTTCGACGAGTACGCGGTCAAGGCCTTCGAGGTCCACGCGCTCGACTACCTGATGAAGCCGGTGCGCGCTGCACGGCTGCTGGAAGCACTCAGGCGCGTGCAGACGATCGCCGCGAGCCAGAAGCCCGCCATCGCGGCGGTGGCACGCGAGTCGGGCGCGGCGCAGGGTCGCAGGCGCGACACGATCGCGGTCGTCGAGCGCGGGCGCGTGATGCTGATCCCGATCGCCGACATCGTTTACCTGAAGGCCGAGCTCAAGTACATCACCATCCGCACGGCCGAGCGCGAGTACCTGACCGAGGAACCGCTGGTGGACCTGGAGAACGAGTTCGCCGACCGCTTCGTGCGCGTGCATCGCAACGCGCTGGTGGCGCGCCGCGCGATCTCGGGTTTCGAGCGGGTCGAGAGCATCGAAGGCGACAGCGTCGGCGAGCCGCACTGGGTGGTGACGCTGCGCGACGTGGGCGAGCGGCTGCCGGTGAGCCGCAGACAGTGGCCGATCGTCAAGGAGACGATGAAGAGCTAGGCTCCTTTCCCTTTTTTCACGCTCCTTCCCCCTCTGGGGGAAGGTGGGGAGGGGGGCTCGCCGAAGGCGAGCGGCGGTACATGGGCTTGGTCCATCGCTCGCCTTCGGCGCGCCCCCTCCCCGGCCCTCCCCCAAAGGGGGAGGGAGACCAGAAGCGATAATGTCGTCTTCCCCACCCGAGGACCCTCCCATGCCGTACATCCTTCCCGCCGACCGCGCCAAGCTCCAGACCGCCACCGACGCGATCGCGTCGGTGATCGACGCCAACACCACCGCCGGCGACCTCAACTACATGATCTCGCTGATGGCCAAGGCCTACATGGACGCCAAGGGTCTGCGCTACGAGCACCTCAACGCCGTGGTCGGCGCGCTCGACAGCTGCAAGGCCGAGTTCCAGCGCCGCGTCGTGGCACCTTACGAAGACCGGAAGATCGGCGAGAACGGCGACGTCTACTGAACCACCGCTGCAGCCGATCATGAACGCCCCACCGCGGATGCCCGCGCTCTACATCCCGCACGGCGCGGGTCCCTGTTTCTTCATGGACTGGAACCCGCCCGACGTGTGGAACCGCATGAGCGACTGGCTGCGCGGGGCGATGGCCACCCTGCCGGCCTGCCCGTCGGCGATCCTGATGGTGTCGGCGCACTGGGAGGAGCCGCGCTTCACGGTCGGCGATGCGCCCAGCCCCGGCCTGCTGTTCGACTACAGCGGCTTCCCGCCGCACACCTACCAATTCGAGTACGCCCCCGGCGGCAGCCCGGCCCTGGCACAACGCGTCCGCATGCTGCTGGCCGGTGCCGGACTGCCCGAGGGCGCCGACAGCCATCGCGCCTACGACCACGGCATGTTCATCCCGCTGATGCTGATGGCGCCCGAGGCCGACATCCCGGTCGTGCAGCTGTCGCTGCGCAACGGACTCGACGCCTGCGAACACGAGGCCGTCGGCCGCGCGCTGCAGCCGTTGCGCGACGAAGGGGTCTTCATCGTCGGCAGCGGCATGAGCTTCCACAACATGCGCGGCTACGGCAAGCCGCAGTACGGCCCGGTGTCGCAACGTTTCGACGACTGGCTCTCGCAGGCCATCGCGATCGCCGATCCCGAGGCGCGCGGCGTGACGCTGGCCGCGTGGGACCAGCATCCCGACGGCCGGCCCTCGCATCCGCGCGAGGAACACCTGATCCCGCTGATGGTGATCGCCGGCGCCGGCGGCACCTCGCAGGGCCGGCGTGTCTTCAGCGACCGCGTGATGGAGACGACGGTCTCGGCCTTCCAGTTCGGCTGACCGTCGGGACCGGCCTCATCGGAAGGCAACCGATAGCAGGCCCGACGCAACGCGAGCAAGATCGCTCCACACGCGTGGCAGCCGGGCGAACGACCCGGCGCCCGCCCCACCCTGACAGGATTCGTCACCATGCTGCACTCACGATCGTTCCGGCCGGGTCTGTTCGCCACTCTCGCCCTCGTCGCCACGGCCGGTCGTGCGATGGACCTGCCGGCGCTGGTGAACCGGGCCGACGCCGCGGTCGGGGCCACGGTGTACCTCGTCCCGCCGATGGCGCTGTTCCGTGCGTCGCTCGACGAGGCCCGGATGCAGTCGGCGGCGTGCCGCTTCACCACCACCGATGTCACCGCGGTGAACGCGCTGCTCGCGCTGCTCAAGGGCAGCGGGCTGCACGACAACCCCGTCTACCAGAAGCCCGACCTGCGCGAAGGCCTCTACCTGAAGTTGACCGACGGCACGCAGCTCAAGCTGCTGCTCGAGGACAACGCGGGCAGCAGGCTGCCGGTCGTGGGGATCGCCGAGACCTCGTCCGGCGGCAACCTGCAGAGCGTGGCGGTCAGCGCGCGCGCGACGCTCGCCGGCGACGTGCGGTCCTGGGCCGCGACCTACGGCGGCACGCGCAGCGGGTCTGCGTGCGATCGACTGGTGCCGGCGTCGATCGCTCCGGACACGACGCGCGTGCCCTAGTTCCCTGGGAACCCTAGCGCGCCGACAGCCAGTCGGCGTAGCGCGAGACGCCTTCCTCGACCGTGAGGAACGGGGCCGCGTAGCCCGCAGCCCGCAGGCGTGAGATGTCGGCCTGCGTGAAGCTCTGGTACTTGCCCTTGAGCGCCTCGGGAAAGGCCACGTATTCGATCAGCCCGTCGACGACCATCTGGTCCAGCGTCAGGACAGGCAATCCCTCGTGTCGACGGCGGCTGTTGACGACCGCACTCGCGACATCGTTGAAGGTCTGGGCGCGTCCCGTGCCGAGGTTGAAGATGCCCGACGTGCCGTGGTCGAGGAAGTGGAGGTTGACCTTGACGACGTCCTCGACCGACACGAAGTCGCGCTGCTGCATGCCGTCGCCGTAGCCGTCCCAGCCTTCGAACAGCTTGACGCGACCGTCGACGCCGAACTGGTGGAAGTTGTGGAAGGCCACCGACGCCATGCGCGCCTTGTGCGACTCGCGCGGACCGTAGACGTTGAAGTAGCGAAAGCCGGTGATCTGGTGCTTCGTGCCGGGTAGGCGCCGGCGCACGATCTGGTCGAAGAGGAACTTCGAGTAGCCGTACACGTTCAGTGGTTTCTCCGCGCCGCGCTCCTCGACGAAGCGCGGGCCCGCGCCGTAGGTCGCCGCCGACGACGCGTAGAGGAAGGGCACGCCCTGCGCGGCGCACGCGTCCATCAGCGCGAGCGAGTAGCGGTAGTTGTTGTCCATCATGTAGCGGCCGTCGGTCTCCATCGTGTCGGAGCACGCGCCCTGATGGAGCACGGCGTCGATCTTGCCGAAGGCCCCCTGCGCGAAGCGGTCGAGGAAGTCGCCGCGATCGAGGTAGTCCGCGATCTCGCAGTCGACGAGGTTGTGGAACTTGTCGGCCTGCGTCAGATCGTCGACGGCCACGACATCGGTCGTGCCGCGGTCGTTGAGCGCCTTGACGAGGTTGCTGCCGATGAAGCCGGCGGCGCCGGTGACGATGGTGGTCATGGAGATGCGCGAGACGGACGCTTCGGGGTACGGGAGGGCGCCCATGATATCGCCGTGCGCGCGGCGCGGCGCATAGGGGTTTGACGGGCGCCGGAAGGCGGTCCCTCGCCAGATCCTCTGCATCCGCAAGACCGATCGTCCCGACCCGCACGAGCGCATCGCGCTGGTCAGCGGCGTCGACGCGGCGGGCCAGGTCTGGACGATGACGCAGGCGGAGGCCGTCGCGAGCGCGGAGGCCGGCACCTGGCGCTTCTACGCCAGCGTGTGGGTCCGTGCGACGTGGGGGGTCGTGGCGACGACGGCGGACGGCGCGACTTACCTCAAGACCGAGACGGACGGCGCGCAGCCGAACAACCTGATGACGCTGCCGGAGATGCCGGCGTAGACGGCGTCCGGCGCATGCGTCACGATCGGAAGTCTCGCGCGTCGCACGACGCGACTTCCCTTGAACCGTGGCCGAAGCCCGACCCATGCGCCCCTTCCAGCCGATCCGGACCAACTGCCCGTGGGCTCGCCGCATCGTGGTGCTCGGTATCATGCTGCAGACGCTCGCCCTCACAGCGTCCGGCTGCGCCACGGTCTCGACGATCCAGCGCGCCGACGAACACACGGTGAAGGTTTTCAGCGGAACACGTCAGGACCTGCGGGCGATCGGCGGCGAGACCGCGGAGAACCGGCGCTATCGCGCGCCGCCGCCGCCCTATCCGTGGCTCGATCTGCCGTTCAGCTTCGCGCTCGACGTGCTGGTGCTGCCGCTGACACTCCCCGCGGCGGTTTCGTTCACGTGGGGGCGATGAGCGGGTCGCCTCGAACCGACATCCTCGCTCGTTGCACCCGCCCTTGACGTGCGGCGGGAACTGGCGAACGATCCCATTCCCCTCGACGCCGGTCTCGGCGACGAAGCAACCGTGTCGCCGATGCTGGCGGCCCGAACCGACTGTCTCGGTGCTGTCGTTCCGGACGGTCGAACCGAAAGGAAACGATCCGGCGTAGCCATCGGGTAGAGCGCATTACTCTCGATCAACGACCGTCTTGCGCACTCCAGCGTCTCGTGTGGCCTCGCTCGATCCCATGACAGGGAGGCACTCATGAAGAAGACATGTCGATTCGAAACGTGGGCCGTCGGCGTTGCTGCGGCTGCGTCGCTTTGCGCAGCCACTGCCCAAGCGGTGCCCAGCCTGACGATCCGGACGTCTCCCGACCAGCGCGTGGCCGAGGGGACGTCGGGTCTCGTCAGCCTCGGCATCCTCAACGATTCGACCACCGACAACGCGTTCGTCGTGCTGCCGATCACGGCCACCTGCGAAACGGCGATCGGCAGCCCCGACATCAACGATTTCATCATGTGCCGCGCAATGCGACTGAACACCACGGGCTCGCTCGGCACCTTCCGCATCACGTTCGACGGACGCACGCGGACCGCGGTGCAGCTGTCGACGGCGACGGCCGCGAGAAACCTGCTGATCGTCGACCTGCCGTTCGACACTCCGCGCGCCGATGTCGACGAGGTTCTCGATCTCGGCATCGAACTGGTGACTTTCGGCTTTACGGTCGCCGACGGCTTGGCCGAGTTCACGGAATTTGGCGGAACGGCCTACACGGCCCGTGCGCGGGTCGACGTATTCGATGCGATGGAACCCGGCACGCTCGCGTTGCTGTTCGCGGCTGCCGGTGCGCTCGGCACGAGCGCGCACCGTCGGCATCGCGCACGCTCGCGTCAGAACAGTTCGTCGGCCGTGACCACCGACGTGCCGAACTTCCCGACCACGATGCCGCCCGCGCGGTTGGCGTAGTCGACCGCCTCGCGCACCGGAGCCCCCGCGGCGAGCAGCGTCGCCAGCGTTGCGATGACGGTGTCGCCCGCGCCCGTCACGTCGAAGACCTCGCGCGCCTGCGCGGGCACGTCGTAGCGCCGCAGCGAACCGGCCTCGCGGTCGAACAGCGTCATGCCCTCCTCGGCGCGCGTGAGCAGCAGCGCCTCGAGGTTCAGCGACTCGACGAGGCGGCTCGCGCGGACCGCGAGGTCCTCCTCGCTGGTCCAGCGACCGATCACCTCGCGCAGCTCGGCCCGATTGGGCGTCAGGATGCTGGCGCCTTCGTAACGCGCGTAGTCCTCGCCCTTGGGATCGACCAGCACGCGGCGCTGCGCCTGGCGTGCGGCCTCGATCATGCGACCGATGTGCGTGAGGCCGCCCTTGCCGTAGTCGGACAGGACGACCACGTCGTACTGCCCGAGCAGTTCGACGAACTGGTCGAGCTTGTCGGCCAGCACCTCGCGGCTCGGCGCGTCCTCGAAGTCGACGCGCAGCAACTGCTGCTGGCGGCCGATGACGCGCAGCTTGATCGTGGTGGGCAGCGTCGCGTCGCGATGCAGGTGCGGCGCGATGCCGGTCTCGGCCAGCAGCGCGGCGACGCGCTCGCCGGGCTCGTCCTCGCCGACCACCGACAGCAGCCCGACCTGCGCGCCCAGCGCCGCCGCGTTCTTGGCGACGTTGGCCGCGCCGCCGAGCCGGTCCTCCTGCCTGGCGACGCGCACCACCGGCACCGGCGCCTCGGGCGAGATGCGCTCGACGTCGCCGAACCAGTAGCGGTCGAGCATGACGTCGCCGACGACGAGGACGCGGGCGCCCGCCAGGCGCGAGCGATCGAAAGGGACCATCGGGGTCGCGCTCAGGTCGACGACGCGATCGTCGAGCGATGCACCGGCCGCCCGATCGGGATGTAGTCGAGGTCGTAGGGGGCGAGGCGCTCGGGGTCGTAGAGGTTGCGGCCGTCGAAGATCACCTTGTCCGACAACTGGCTCTGCATCGCATCGAAGTCGGGGCTGCGGAACGCCTTCCACTCGGTGACGATCACCAGCGCGCAGGCGCCTTCGAGCGCGGCCTCGGGCGTCGCGGCGTACGCGATGCGTTCGAGCAGCGTCGGCTCACCTTCGAAGTCGAGCGCCATCACCCGCTTCGCCTCCTCCATCGCCACCGGGTCGTGCGCGGTGACCGCGCCGCCGCGTTCGAGGATCTGGCGGATCAGCACGCGCGACGGCGCGTCGCGCATGTCGTCGGTGTTGGGCTTGAACGCGAGGCCCCAGACCGCGAAGCGACGACCGGACAGGTCTTCGCCGAAGCGCGTGACGAGCTTGTCGACCAGCACGTTCTTCTGCGCCTCGTTGGCGGCCTCGACGGCCTCGAGGATGCGCGACGGCCGACCGGCTTCGGTGCCGCTGCGCTGCAGCGCCTGCACGTCCTTCGGGAAGCACGAGCCGCCGTAGCCGCAGCCGGCGTAGAGGAAGTGATAGCCGATGCGCGGATCGGAACCGATGCCCTGGCGCACCAGCTCGATGTCGGCGCCGAGCACCTCGGCGAGATTGGCGAGCTCGTTCATGAACGAGATGCGCGTCGCGAGCATCGCGTTGGCCGCGTACTTCGTCAGCTCGGCCGAGCGCACGTCCATGAACATCATGCGATCGTGGTTGCGCTGGAACGGCGAGTACAGCGAGCGCATCGTGCGGCGCGCGCGCTCGCCGTCCGCATCCGACGTGCAGCCGATGACGATGCGATCGGGACGCATGAAGTCCTCGACGGCCGCGCCTTCCTTGAGGAACTCGGGATTGGAGACCACCGTGAACGCCTGCGCCAGGCCACGCTTGCCGAGCTCGTCCTCGACCGCGGCACGCACTTTGTCGGCCGTGCCGACGGGCACCGTCGACTTGTCGACGATGACCTTGAAGCCGGTCATGTGCTTGCCGATGTTGCGGGCAGCGGCCGTGACGTACTTCAGGTCGGCCGAGCCGTCCTCGTCGGGCGGCGTGCCGACGGCGATGAACTGCACTTCGCCGTGCGCGACGGCCTTCTCGATGTCGGTCGTGAACGAGATGCGGCCGGCGGCGCGATTGCGCGCGACCATCTCCAGCAGGCCCGGCTCGTAGATCGGGATGCCGCCGTGGTTGAGCACGTCGATCTTCGCGGCGTCGACGTCCAGGCACACCACCTGGTTGCCGACCTCGGCCAGGCAGGCCCCGGTGACCAGGCCGACATAGCCGCTTCCCACGATCGTGACTTTCATGGTCTCAATTCCTTTGTGTTTCTAGTTCTTCGGTCCTGCGGGGCGGGTACGTTTCCCAGTTCGAGCAGCCCGGGCACTGCCAGTAGAACTGGCGCGCCTTGAAGCCGCAGTGCGAACAGACGTAGCGGCCCAGGCGGCGCGTGTGATGGTGCAGCAGGTTCTTGACGACATCGAGATCGCCGCGGTCCTCCTGCGTCGGCAGCGCGAGCTGGCTGCGCGTGTCGAGGTACTGCGCGAGCGCGAGCAGGCTCGGGCTGCGATGCAGTTCGAGACGCGCAACCTCGTTGGCAGCCTCCACGCCCTGCGCGCTGCGCGTCGCGCGGACCACGGTCTCGAGCAGGTCGATCGACGGGTTGGCATCGAGCCACGAGCGCAGCAGTTTCAATCCTTCCTCGCCGTGCCCGAGCCGCGTGAACGCATCGATCAGCCGGTCGCCGACCAGCGACACGTAGGGCGCGTTCTGCTGCTCCACGCGCTTCCACGACACGATGGCGTCCTCGTCGCGATGCTCGCCGGCCGCGATGTCGCCGAGCTGGATCAGCGCCCGCACGTTCTGGCGGTTGGCTGCCAGCGCATCGGTGAGCGCGGTCTTCGCGTCGTTCAGGCGCGACTCGTTGATCGCCACCTGCGCGATCTCGCAATGGAACTGCGCGATGCGGACCTGGTTCGACCCGGTGCCCGCGCTCTGCAGCGCCGCGGCGATCTCGATCGCCTGCTTCCATTCCTTCTCGATCTCGAAGATCTCGAGCAGATGGCGCTGCGCGTCGGTGCCGTAGGTCGATCCCTCGAGCTTGCGGAAGGTCTCCTCGGCGCGGTCGAGCAGGCCGGCCTTGAGGTAGTCGAGGCCGAGCTCGAACAGCGCGTGCAGGCGCTGGTCCTCCGGCAGGTCGGGCCGGTTGAGCAGGTTCTGGTGCATGCGGATCGCGCGCTCGGTCTCGCCGCGGCGACGGAACAGGCTGCCGAGCGCGAAGTGCAGTTCGATCGTCTCGGGGTCCAGCTTGACGACCTCGATGAACGCGTCGATCGCGCGGTCGGGCTGCTCCGACAGCAGGAAGTTGAGGCCCTTGAAGTAAGAGCGCGGAAGACTACGCGACTCGGTCAGCAGCGCGCGCAGGTCGACCCGCGCGGCGATCCACCCGAGGGCGAACGCACCGGCGATCGCGAGCAGCCACCATTGCTGGAAATCCATGCGGTCGCCGGTCCGACGCTCAGGTGGTCGTGCGGGCGCCGCGCGCGACGGTCTGGATCACGTCCGTCGCGCCCGGGTCGTAGGTCGCGCCGGCCGCGCGCGCCGGCACGGGACGCGTGTCGACCGGCCGCTGCGCGACCCGGCGCAGGCGCCGGATCTCGACGCGCTGACGCACCCACGCCGGCATCAGCGCGATGAATCCGAACGCGAAGCCGCCGATGAAGAACGCGAGCAGCAGCGCGATCAGCGGCGCGCGGGCGCCCATGCCGGCGAAGAAGTGGAGGTCCGTCTCGGCGGTGTTGTTGACCGCGAACGCGAACAGCACCAGGAACAGCACGAGCCAGAGAGCTCCGATGATGATGCGCATGGCTTCCTCTGCTGGGGTTGGGATGGGATCGAACGGACCGGCGAGCGCCGGCGATGTTCCGAGGCGGGCAGCCTAGCGTATTCGCACACGCTGCATCGGGACCGCAACCAAATGTGCGAGGCGGTTGCGTCGTCCGTGACGGCCCACCGACGACGTGCTCAAGTGGCCTTGCGGTGCAACGGCGCCTCGTCGTCCTCGTCGATGTCCGAACGCGCCCGCGCGGGATCGGCCTTGCCTTCGGCGCTTGCGCCGATGTCGACGCGCTCGCGCAGCTCCTTGCCGGCCTTGAAGTGCGGCACGCGCTTGGCGGGCACCATCACGCGCTCGCCCGACTTGGGATTGCGCCCGACCCGCGGCGGCCGGGTCGACAGCGCGAAGCTGCCGAAGCCGCGGATCTCGATGCGCTGCCCGACGGACAGCGAGTCGGCCATCGCTTCGAGGATGGTGTTGACGGCGAAGTCGGCATCCTTGGCGATCAGCTGCGGATAGCGCTCTGCAAGACGGGCGATCAGCTCGGACTTGGTCATGCGTGAAGGTCTGGAATCCGGGTTTCTGGCTAAGTGATCGGGGCGGCGAACCAGCCACCGACAAAAAACATGCGGACGGGCGCCGAGCGCCACGTCCGCATGGGTCTACCGCATCAAGGCAGAAGCACTAGTGCCGCTTCAGTTGTCCTTGCTACCGCTGTCCATCTTGGCCTTCAGCAGCGCGCCGAGGTTGGTGGTGCCGGTGGCGGCACCGCTCTCAGCGGCCATGCGGGCCATCTGTTCCTGCGTGTCGGCACTGTCCTTCGCCTTGATCGACAGGTTGATGCTGCGGTTCTTGCGATCGACGTTGATGACCATCGCGTTGACCGCATCGCCTTCCTTGAGCACGTTGCGAGCGTCTTCCACGCGGTCGCGGGAGATTTCCGACGCACGCAGGTAGCCTTCGATGTCGCCGGCGATCGTGATGACCGCGCCCTTGGCGTCGACCGACTTGACGGTGCCGTCGACGATCGCGCCCTTCTCGTACGTCGAAGCGAAGTTGGAGAACGGGTCTCCTTCCATCTGCTTGACGCCCAGCGAGATGCGCTCGCGCTCGAGATCGATCGCGAGAACGATGGCTTCGAGGTCGTCGCCCTTCTTGAACTTGCGGACGGCTTCCTCGCCGGGCTCGTTCCACGACAGGTCCGACAGGTGGACCAGGCCGTCGATGCCACCGGGCAGGCCGATGAACACGCCGAAGTCGGTGATCGACTTGATGGCGCCCGAGACCTTGTCGCCCTTCTTGTGGTTGAGCGAGAACTCTTCCCAGGGGTTCGGCTTGCACTGCTTCATGCCGAGGCTGATGCGGCGGCGGTCTTCGTCGATCTCGAGGACCATGACTTCGACTTCATCGCCCAGCGCGACGACCTTGGCCGGCGAGATGTTGCGGTTGGTCCAGTCCATCTCGGAGACGTGCACCAGGCCTTCGATGCCCTGCTCGACTTCGACGAATGCGCCGTAGTCGGTGATGTTGGTGACCTTGCCGAACAGGCGCGTGCCCGACGGGTAGCGGCGCGACAGGCCGACCCACGGGTCTTCGCCGAGCTGCTTGACGCCCAGCGAGACGCGGTTCTTTTCCTGGTCGAACTTCAGGACCTTGGCGGTGATTTCCTGGCCGACCGAGATCAGCTCGGACGGGTGACGCACGCGACGCCAGGCGAGGTCCGTGATGTGCAGCAGGCCGTCGATGCCGCCGAGGTCCACGAATGCGCCGTAGTCGGTGATGTTCTTGACGACGCCGGTGACGATGGTGCCTTCCTTGAGCGTCTCGAGCAGCTTGGCGCGCTCTTCGCCCATCGACGCTTCGACCACCGCGCGGCGCGAGACCACGACGTTGTTGCGCTTGCGGTCGAGCTTGATGACCTTGAAGTCGAAGGTCTTGCCTTCGAACGGCGTGGTGTCCTTGACGGGACGCGTGTCGACCAGCGAGCCCGGCAGGAACGCGCGGATGCCGTTGGTCATGACGGTCAGGCCGCCCTTAACCTTGCCGGTGATGGTGCCGGTGATCTGCTCGCCCGAGTCCAGGGCCTTCTCGAGGGCCATCCACGACGCGAGGCGCTTGGCCTTGTCGCGGCTCAGCAGCGTGTCGCCAAAACCGTTCTCGAGCGACTCGATCGCCACCGAGACGAAGTCGCCCGGCTTGGCTTCGATCTCGCCGAGATCGTTCTTGAATTCTTCAACGGGGATGAAGCTCTCCGACTTGAGGCCCGCATTGACGACCACAAAGTTGTAGTCGACGCGTACCACCTCGGCGGTGATCACTTCGCCAGCGCGCATGTCCTGATGCGTCAGGCTGTCTTCGAACATTGCAGCAAACGAATCGGGGTTCATCCCCGCGTATTGCTTAGCCTCGGGAGAGGCGAGATTGGTGATTGCCATGTAAGTTTGAAAACCGCGATACCCGCGGACCTTGTTGAGGGTGGATGGAATGCTTCCGGCATCCGGCCGCCAGACAGGCGGTTCCAAAAATCGGAAGGACGTCGAGGTTAGCAGGAAAGGCGTTCCCGATCAACTGTTTAACCGGGCGAACGGGGCCGCGCTGCAACATGACCGTCAGGGCCCGCCGCCCGGGGCCCGCGGCGCTGCGATCGCAAGAACACGGTCAGCCGGCCGCGGCGGAGATGCCCCGGGCCTTCGCCAGGTCGAGCACCTTCGCGATCACTTCTTCCAGGCTCAGCGACGAGCTGTCGATCGTGACGGCGTCCGGCGCGGCCACCAGCGGCGCCACCTTGCGGCTCGCGTCGCGCAGGTCGCGCTCGTGCAGTTCCCGGCGGATGACGTCGAGGTCGGCCGGCATGCCGCGCTCCATCAGCTGCCGGTAGCGACGCTCCGCGCGGGCGGCGACGTCGGCGACCAGGAAGATCTTCAGCGGCGCGTCCGCGAACACGATCGTGCCCATGTCGCGCCCGTCGGCGACGAGCCCCGGCGCACGCTGGAACGCGCGCTGGCGGTCGAGCAGCGCGCTGCGCAGAGCCGGGAAAGGCGCGATCGCCGACGCGAGGTTGCCGATCCGCTCGGCCCGGATCTCGTCGGTGACGTCGCGCGCGTCCATGAAGATGCGGCTCGCGGTGAAGGTCGGTTCGAGCGCCAGCGCGCAGGCGGCGAGCTCGGCCTCGTCGTCGAGGTCGATGCCGAGGCGTTCCGCGTCGAGCGCGGTCAGCCGATAGAGCGCACCACTGTCGAGGACGTAGAAGCCGAGCGCGGCGGCGACACCGTCGGCGACGCTGCCCTTGCCGGACGCGGTCGGGCCGTCGATGGCGATGACGGGAGGAATGGAAGCCATGGTCATGCGTGATCGTGGTGAAGAGTCGCGTAGGCGCCCGATCGCTCGACCAGCGTCTCGAAGCGTTCGAAGTAGTCGGGGAAGGTCTTGGCGACGCAGTCAGGATCGAGGATGCGGACCGGGATGCCGAGGAAGCGCGCCAGCGAGAAGCACATCGCGATGCGGTGGTCGTCGTAGGTCTCGACCGCGATCGGCTCGCCGCGCACGGCGTGCTCGGTCCGCGTCGCGAGGGCCGCGGGCGACAGCGGATGGACGCGCAGCCAGTCGTCGCCCAGCTCGACCTGCGCGCCGAAACGTCCGAGCTCGGTCGCCATCGCCGCCAGGCGGTCGGTCTCCTTCACGCGCCAGCTGCCGATGTTGCGCAGCGTGCACGGCGCGGCCGCGAACAGCGCGAGCACGGCCACCGTCATCGCGGCGTCGGGGATGTCGTTGAAGTCGGCGTCGATCGCGCGCAGGCGGAACCCCGACGCGACGCCCGGCGAGGCGACCTCGATGCCGTCGTCGGTCTGCGAAACCTGCGCCCCCATCGCGATCAGCACGTCGACGAAGCGCGCGTCACCCTGCAGGCTGTCGCGCGGGACGCCCTGCACGCGCACCGGGCCGCCGCCGAGCAGGCCGGCCGCGAGCAGATAGGAAGCGGACGACGCGTCGCCCTCGACCGCGATCGTGCCGGGACTGGCGTAGCGCGACCCGTGCGCGACGTGGAAGCGGTTCGCCGGGTCCTCGCGCACCACGACCCCGAAGCGGGCCATCAGCGCGATCGTGAGGTCGACGTAGGGCCGCGAGATCAGCTCCCCTTCCACGGCGATCGTCAGGTCGGCATCGGCGGCCAGCATCGGCGCGGCCTGCAGCAGGCCGGTGAGGAACTGGCTGGACGCACTGGCATCGACGCGCAGGCTGCGCGTCGCCGTCCCCGGGCCGACGTCGGCCGGTTCGATGCGCAGCGGCGGGAAGCCGCTCGCCGCTTCGTACCGGATGCGGGCGCCGACGCGCGCGAGCGCATCGACCAGGTCGCCGATCGGCCGTTCGTGCATGCGCGCGATGCCGGACAGCCGATACCGTCCGCCGGCGAAGGCGAGCGCCGCGGTCAGCGTGCGGATCGACAGCCCCGAATTGCCGACGAACACGTCGGCCTCGCGATGCGGAAAACCGGTGGCGCCCTCCACGATCAGCGACGGGCCCGCGACGCGCATCGGGACGCCCAGCGCCCGCAGCGCGTCGCGCATCACGGTCGTGTCGTCGGAATCCAGCAGGCCGTCGATCGTGGTCTCACCTTTCGATAGCGCGGCCAGCAGCAGGACGCGGATCGAGATGCTCTTCGAACCCGGGACGCGGACCGTGCCCCGTGCCGTATTGGCCGGATGCAGGTCGACGAATGCGCGGCGGGTCGACGTCATGCGGCGGCGAAGAAGGGTTCGGGAGGAGACGGGGACATGGGCAGGGAACGCGGCGCCGCGGAGATCGAACCGCTCGGCATGGTGCGCGCGGTCACGCGGCGTCCCGCCTCGGCAACGCGCCATGGTACCGGAGCATAATCGCGCGCCGATCCGCTTCGCGCGCCTGCAGCCGGTCGCAAGACTCTCTGTCCCGGACGATTCGACGCCTGACGACCCCATGACCTCTCCCCTCTCCCGCAAGCTGGCGCTGGACGACGAATGCGTCGCGCTGGTGCTGCAGGGCGGCGGCGCGCTCGGCGCCTACCAGGCCGGCGTCTTCGAGGAATTGCTGGCCATCGACGTCGAGCCGAAGTGGGTCGCCGGCGTGTCGATCGGCGCGATCAACGCGGCGCTGATCGCCGGCAACGCGCCCGCGCATCGGCTCGCACGCCTGCGCGAGTTCTGGGACCTCGTGTCGTCGGGTCCCGCGCGCCAGGCGCCGGCGTTCGACGGCCAGCGCACCGTTTTCAATCAATGGAGCGCCGCGTGGGCGGCGACCTTCGGCGTGCCCGGGTTCTACCAGCCGCGCATCCCGCCGGCCGCGCTGCAGCCGGACGGCACGCCGGGCGCGCTCAGCGTGTACGACAACGGCGCGCTGCAGTCGACGCTCGAGCGCCTGGTCGACTTCGATCGCATCAACGCGCACACCGACGGTCGTCCCGCGATGCGGTTGTCGGTCGGCGCGGTGAACGTCGAAACCGGCAACTCGAAGTGGTTCGACAACATCGACACCGTGATCGGACCGGAACACGTGATGGCTTCGGGCGCGCTGCCGCCCGCCTTCGCTCCGGTCACGATCGGCGATGCGGCCTACTGGGACGGTGGCATCCTGTCGAACACGCCGCTGCAGTACGTCCTCGACGAGCGGGGCGACGACAGGCTGCTGGTGGTGCAGGTCGACCTCTTCCCGTCGCGCGGACCGCTGCCGGTCAACCTCGGCGGCGTCCTGCAGCGCCACAAGGACATCATGTATTCGAGCCGGTCACGCTTCACGACCGAGAAGATCGCCGAGATGCAGCGGCTGCGTGGCGCGATGCGGCGCCTGATCCGGCGCTTGCCCGAATCGCTGCGCGACGACCCCGACCTGCGTGCGCTGGATGCGACGCTGCACACGCAGCGCGTCGACATCGTGCATCTCATCTATCGCCAGAGCGCGTACGAGCGCGAGTCGAAGGACTACGAGTTCTCGCGACCGTCGATGCGCGACCACTGGCAGCGCGGCATCGACGACATGCGCCGCACGCATCAGCACCTGGACTGGCTCGAACCGTCGGCAATCGATCGCGACGTGACGGTCTACGACCTCGCGCAGGGCTACGAGGCGGCGCCGTCGTCGCGGGACGAGCCGGACCACGCCGAGAAGCTCGCGCTGGTGGAGGCGTCGAAGACGCTGTCCAGAGGACCATCCGGGCGCAAGACGGCTCCGTCTCGCGCCAGACCCGCATCCCCTGTCCGAAAGAAGGATTGATCATGCGTTTGAAAGACAAGGTCGCGTTCGTCACCGGCGCCGCGAGCGGCATCGGCAAGGAGATCGCCGACACGTATGCCCGAGAAGGCGCCGCCGTCGCGATCGCCGACATGAACCGGGACGCCGCGATGGCCGCGGCCGCGGACATCGTCGCGCAGGGCGGCAAGGCCATCGGCCTGGCCTGCGACGTGACCGACGAAGCGCAGGTGGACGCCGCGGTCGAAGAGACCGTGAAGCAGTTCGGCGGCGTCGACATCCTGGTGTCGAACGCCGGCATCCAGATCGTCCACCCGCTCGAGGACTTCAGCTACGCCGACTGGAAGAAGATGCTCGCGATCCATCTCGACGGCGCTTTCCTGACGACGCGCGCCTGCTACCGGCACATGATCGCGTCCGGCCGGGGCGGCAGCCTGATCTACATGGGCTCGGTGCATTCGAAGGTGGCGTCGTTGCTGAAGGCGCCCTACGTGACGGCCAAGCACGGCCTGATCGGCCTCGCGAAGACGATGGCTAAGGAAGGCGCGAAGCACAACGTGCGCGCCAACGTCATCTGTCCGGGCTTCGTGCTGACGCCGCTCGTACAGAAGCAGATCCCCGAGCAGGCGCAGACGCTGGGCATCAGCGAGGACGACGTGGTCAAGAAGGTGATGCTCAAGGACACGGTCGACGGCGAGTTCACGACGGTCGCCGACGTCGCGGAAGTCGCGCTGATGTTCGCCGCGTTCCCGACCAATGCGCTGACGGGGCAGTCGCTGATCGTCAGTCATGGATGGACCATGGAATGAGCGGATCCCCTGCTCCATCGACATGACGACACTCTCGCTCGGAAAACAGGCCCTCGGCTTCGCCCGCTGGCTCGGCGTCAGCCTGCTGGCCGGCGCCACCGGCGCGATCGCCTCGGTGCGCGCCGCCACGTTCTACGGCCAGCTGGCGCAGCCCGCCTGGGCGCCGCCCCCGTGGCTGTTCGGCCCCGTCTGGTCGGTGCTCTACGTCCTGATGGGCATCGCGGCCTGGCTCGTGTGGCGGACCGACGGCGGCCGCGCGGGAGCCGGCGCGCTGAAGCTGTTCGTCGCGCAACTGGTCGCCAACGCCGTGTGGACCTGGCTCTTCTTCGTCTGGCACCAGGGCCTGCTCGCGCTGGCGGAGATCGCCTTCCTGTGGCTGCTGATCGCCGCGACGATCGCCGCCTTCTGGCGACTGCAGCGCGTCGCGGCACTGCTGTTGCTGCCGTATCTGGTGTGGGTGAGTTTCGCCACGGCTTTGACGTTCTCGCTGTGGCGGCTCAATCCGGCGATGCTCGGCTGAGCTTCCCTGCGCGTGCGCCGCGCGCGCGCCGGGCTCGACACCAGCGTCGTGGTCTCCCGAGGCGCTGAAGGAAGTGCCCGGCGTCGCGTCGCATCACTTCGACACGCACGGCCGCATCGGCACGACCCTCGGCCGACACGACGAAGCGGTCGTCCTCTTTTCTGTCGCCTGCGAGGCGGCCCGCACGAGCAATCTCGCCATGTTCGCGAGCGAGCATCTGGCCGACGCCTACGAACGCACCGGCGATTTCGCCGCGGCGCCGAAGCATCACCGCCGCTTCCACGCGCTGTTCCGGGAGATGACCTCGGAAGCCGCGCAGCGCAGCGCGCAGCGGCGGCGGCGAAACTTCTTCTAAGGCGCGCGAGGCCGCGTCAGGGCCGGCCGGTCAGCGTCATCGGCGCACTGCGCGTCTTCAGCCGCACCAACGGCGCCTTGAAGGTCGTGGCTTCGAACGGCTGTTCGAGGATCGCCGCGGCGATCGCCTGGGCCTGGCGCGCGATCGGCTCGATGAAGCGACACGGTCGGCCGTCGATCGACACGCAGTCGCCGGCCGCATAGATCGCCGGCACGCTCGTCGCCAGCGTCGTCGCGTCGACCGCGATGCCGCTGTCGACGAGCAGCCCAGCGCTCCGCGCGAGACGCGCGTCGATCGACAGCCCGATCGCCGCGATGACCACGTCCGCGTCGACGAAGGTCCCGTCGTCGCAGTGGAGCACGGTCACCGCGCGCGCGCCGATCGACCGGCGCTGCACGCTCGCGATCGCGCTCGACGGCATGAAGCGAACGCCGAGTCGGTTCCAGCCGTCGAGCAGCCGCTGCGATTCCTGCGCCGAAGCCCATGCCGCCAGCGGTCGCGCGCCCGGATCGAGGACCGTCACCGCATGGCCCGCATGCGCAAGGTCGTCGGCGAGTTCGCACCCGACCAGGCCGGCGCCGATCACCGCGACGCGCGCCGGTCCACGCGCCAGCACGGCGTGCAGCTTCGTCCACGTGTCGAGCGCATTGATGCGCCAGCATAGATCGGCCGGCATGGTCTTCGCCTCGATCGGCCGCGCGCCCATCGCGAGGACCAGCGCGTCGTAATCGAAGGCGCCGCGGGTCGTGCGGATGCGCCGGCGCGCCGCGTCGATGGCGATGGCGAACGCGTGCGGCACGAGGCGCACCGACAGGTCGTCGGCGACGTCGGCGCCGAAGGACGCGATCAGGTCGTTCGCCGACTTGCCGTGACCGAACGCGAGCGACAGCGCCGGCTTCGGATAGACGTCGGCCGCGTCGCCGGCGATCAGCGTGATTGGCACGTCCGGGTCCTTCGCGCGCAACGCACGCGCGACCGACCAGCCCGCGTGCCCGCCGCCGACGATCACGACGCCCTTGCGGGCGCGCGACACCGACGGAACCTGCGAGACCGCACGGGCGGAGACGGGCCCGGACGACGGACCGGCATAGGGGTCGAAGTCCTGCTTCGAGACGCCGCACAACGGGCATGCCCAGTCGTCCGGGATGTCCTCGTAGCGCGTGCCCGGGGCGAGGCCGCCGTCCGGATCGCCCTCCTTCTCGTCGTAGACGTAGCCGCAGGCGCGGCAGATGAACTGGCGCCAGGGCCGCTCGTCTTCCAGCACCGCGGCCAGGACGGCGCTCATCCCGGCAGATCGAACGCTGGCAGATCGAACGCTGGCGTCTGCGGCGTCATCAGTCGCGCCATCTCTTTCCGCAGATGCTTGATCGCCGGCGTCACGATCGCGACGAAGTGCGACTCGCGCACGCGCCGCTGCGGCGCCGCGCTCATCAGGTAGCCGCGCGCGCCGTGATGCAGCAGCGCCGACTGCGCCGCGCGCAATGCGAGTTCGGACGCGTGCGCACGCACGTCGAGGACGTCGATCAGGTAGTCGTTGCCGCTCGCGAACGGTGTGGCCGCGAGCGTCTCGATCCGCGCGGTGAGATCGTCGAGCTCGGCTTGCAGCGCGAACGGCCGGTCGTCGAGGAACGCGTTGACGTGGCCGAGCTGCTCCTCCACCTGCCACATCGAGTCGATGCTGCCCTGCGCGACGCCGAGGCCCATGCCGGTCTGCAGCAAAACGAACGCGCCGCGGATGCGGCCGATGAAGGGCCGCACCGGATCGGCGACGACGTGGTCGGCGTCGATCAGCACGTCGGTCAGGCGGACCGACCAGGTGCTGGTGCCTTCCATCGCCGAGAACGTCGGGCAATGCTTCAGCTCGACGCCGGCCGCGTCGCAATCGAGGATGAACATCACTTCGTGCTGGTCGTCGACGACCTTGCCGGTCGCGTCGACCACCGCGGCGACGGCCCCGAGGCAATGGTTCTTCGCGATGTGGCTGACCCACGGGAGCGTGCCGGACACGCGGTAGCCGCCGGGGACGGCTCGCGCCCTGAGCAGCATCGACTCGATGCGCGCGAAGGTCTTCATGGGGTTCGACATGCCGGTGCCGCCCATCGTCGCGCCGCGCGCGTGCGCATCGAGACGCGCACCGGTCAGCGCGGGGTTGCCGGACTGCTCCATGTACAGGCCGCACACCTGATGGCACCACATCATGAAAGCCGTCGAGCCGCACACGCGACCGGCTTCGGTCATCGCGCGGATCGCGCCGACGAAGTCGGTGCCGTTGCCGTCGAGATGCGCGCCGAGCGCGCCGGCCTCGCCGAGCGCCGCGAGGATGTCGCGCGGGTAATGCCCCTGTCGATCGATGCGTTCCGCATCGTGCGCGAGCGGCCCCTGCGCGATGACGCGCACCCGGTCGAGCATCGCGTCGCGCGACTCGGTACGCAGCGACGCATCGCGCACGGCGCGGGGATCGACCAGACCTTCTTCGATGACGGCCATGGCGTCGCTCAGTCCTGCAACGCGATCTGGAACGGGATCGGATTGCGCATCGAGTTGGCGACCGGCGAATAGAAGTTCGCGTGCCGGACGATCGCGTCGAGCTCCTCGCGCGGGGCATCGCCTTCGACCAGCACCTTCACGCGGATCGCCTGGAAACCCATCATCGACGGTTCCATCTGCGCGCCGCCCGCGCCCCAGGCCGCCGGGTTGCCGATATCGCCTTCGACGAACAGCTCGAGCTTGGCGAGGGCCACCCCGCGCGACGTCGCGACGGCGGTGATGCCGACCGCGAGGCAGCCGCCCAGGGCCGCGAGGACGATCTCGCCAGGCGCCGGTGCGGTGTCCTCGCCGAACAGGTGCAGCGGCTCGTCGACCACGACCGGCTGATGATTGCCGACGTACGACAGCGAGCGGTACTGCCCGTCCATCACGGTGTGGACCTTGTTGGTCCCGCGCTTGGCGGGGTTGGCGCAGCCGGCTTCGGCGAACTTGGCGAGGCCGTCGCGATCGATCGGACGCAGGTAGGCCTTGACGGTGGTGGTTTCCTCGACCAGGGACATGATGACTCCGCTTGTGGTTTGGACGCGTGAGCGGCATGCGCCGCGTCAGAGGCTCATTGCAAGGGGTGTGCCATGCGGGTGGGTGCGACACGCAACTCCGCGAAAGTCGCATCCCCTCCCCCTCTGGGGGAGGACCAGGGGGGGGCGAGCGCAGCGAGCGACAGACCCAGTCCGACCACCGGAGCCGCTTCTCTCGCCCCCGGAGGGAAGCACGCCAATGTCGACAAACTGTCGCTAGTCGGCGTCCAGCTTCTGCAAGCGGTAAGCGAACTGCCGCGCCGTCAAGCCCAGCGCCTGCGCCGCCCGCGACTTGTTCCCCCCCGCACGCTCCAGTGCCTCGACCAGTGCCGCACGCTCGTGCGACTGATGCGAGCGGTATTCGCGGACCAGCGGTGCACGCCCGGCATCGGTCGGCACTCCCTGCGTCGCCGCCCGCGCCTCGCGCGCTTTCAACGCGGACGGCGACGGCTTCAGCACGGCGTTCACCTCGTCGACCGTGACCACCGATCCGGCCGACAGCAGCACGAGGCGCTCGATGACGTTGCCGAGCTCGCGGATGTTGCCCGGCCAGTCGTGCGCCTCAAGCCGCGCCAGCGCATCCGGCGACAGATGGACCGTGCGGTGATGGGTCTTCGCGGCGCGGCTCGCGAAGTGGACCGCGAGCATCCCGATGTCGCCGCGCCGCTCGGCCAGCGCCGGCAGGCGGATCGGGATCACGTTCAGGCGATAGAACAGGTCGGCGCGGAACGAGCCGTCGACGATCGCCGCATCGAGGTCGCGATGCGTCGCGGCCACGACGCGCACGTCGATCTGCGTCTCGCGCTTGCCGCCGAGCCGTACCACGATCGACTCCTGCAGCGCGCGCAGCAGCTTGGCCTGCGCAGCGATCGGTACCTCGCCGACCTCGTCGAGGAAGATCGTGCCACCGTCGGCCCGCTCGAACCAGCCCGCACGCGCGTCGTGCGCGCCGGTGAACGCCCCGCGCTCGTGCCCGAACAGCTCGGACTCGAACAGGCTCTCGGGGATCGCCGCGCAGTTGACCTTGATGAAGGGCTTGTCGCGCCGCGCGCTGAGGTTGTGCAGCGCCCGTGCGAAGAGTTCCTTGCCGCTTCCCGACTCGCCGAGCAGCAGGACCGTAGCCGACGTGCTGGCGACGCGCTCGCACTGCGTGAAGGCTTCCTGCAGCAGCGGTGCGTCGCCGATGATCCCGAAACGCTGCGACGCGTGATGGAACGACTGCTCGAGCAGCTTGTTGCGCGCCTCCAGCGCGGCCGTGCGCTTCTCGACCGCGCTAGAGAGTTGCAGGATCTGGCCGGCCAGCGTCGCGAGGATGCGCAGCATCGCCAGGTCGTCGGCCAGCGGCCGCACGCGCGAACGGATGCGATGGCAGCCGAGGACGCCGATCACGCGCCGCTCCTCGAACAGCGGGACGGCGATGAACGCGACCGTCTCGGGCGGCAGGTGCCGGCGCTCCACCATCCGCGCGAGGAAGGCGGGCTCCGCGTCGATGTCCTGGATGATGATCGCGCTGCCGGTGGCCAGCACGCGCCCCGTGATGCCTTCACCGGCGGCGTACTGCCCGCGCGCCATCTCGGCGCGCGTGAGCCCGTACGCGTAGTGGACGGTGCCGCTGACCGGTGCATTGCCGGCGACGCGGTCGGCGAGCACGATGCGGCCGCGGTTCAGTCCGAGCAGCTCGGACATGAGGTGCAGCATCTCGCGCAATACATGCTCGGGCGCGAGGCTGCGCCCGATGAGCTTCATGACTTCGCGCATCAGCAGGGTTTCCTGCTCGCGCCAGTCGAGTGCCGCGTCGCGGCGCTGGATCGCGGCCGAGTAGCGGGTATCCGCTTCGGTGGCTACGCGGGTGATTGTCGTCATTGTGTCGACAAAGCAAGAAGCCGGCCCGGGTATTGGTCGGTTTTGATCTCGCTATCGTTCGCGGGTGCGGTGGTTGTGTGGAGATTGCCCTCGTGCCGGGCAGGCACTTCCTTTCTTTGCCGTCGCCAAAGAAAGGCAAGCCCCGGAGCCTGCCGCTCGCTGCGCGAGCGGTGCCCGCGTCAGCGGGCCGTCAGGCGGCGCCTGCGCAACTCGCTACGCTCAGACAGGCGCAGGCTCAAATCCGCCTGCCGACCCGCTGACGCGGCAGGCTCCGAACGGGCGGCACGTCAAAGGCAACGTCAACGTCAACGTCAACGGCAACGGCAACGACAGAGTCAACAGCGACGGCGTAGCCGAGCCATGGGTTGCGATGGCGAAGCCGAGCCGTCAGCCTTGCCCTTTGTGATGCTGCCGATTCCCGGAGGGTTCGGGCGGGTCTGTTGAGGTCGACCTGTCTGAGCGAAGCGAGTTGTCGACCGGCCGCCCGGACCCTCCGGGAATCGGGCACCCGGTGACTGACGCAGTCAGTCACCGGGCAGCATCACGGGATCACTTTCTTTGCCTACTTTCTTTGGAAAAGAAAGTAGGTTGCCGCCGGGCAACCCCCGGCCAGCAGGTCGTGCCTCCAGCACGAGAGATCGATGCGACAAACACCAGCGCGCACCTGAAGGCGAGCCCCTCCGAGGGACGGGCAACAAGAAAACCTACGCCGCCATCCGCGTCATCCCCTCCTCGATCGGCAGCGACGGATCCCGCGACCACTCGTTCCACGACCCGAAGTACATCTTCACGTCGTGATAGCCCGCCTCCTTGAGCGCGAGGTAGGTATTGGACGCGCGCGCGCCCTTGAAGCAGTAGAGGTAGATCTTGGCGTCCGGCGCGATGCCGACGCTGCGGCATTCGGCGCGGACCTCGTCGGGGCTCTTGAACATCGGCCCGGCCGCGGTGGGCTTCATCATCCGGTACCACTCGATCCACTTCGCGTTCGGCAGGCGGCCCTTGCGCGGGCAGAAGTCCTTGCCATAGGGCGAGCTGCTCTCGCCGATCCACTCGTCGATGTCGCGCACGTCGAGCTTGACGATGCCCGGATCGTCGAGCGCGGCCAGCATCGCGTCCTTGTCGATGATCACGGCGTCGGGCGTGATGTTCGACGGGAAGGTCGCCGGCGTCGGCGTCGCGGCCTCGGTCGACAGGGACAGGCCGGCCTTGACCCACGCGCCGAGCCCGCCGTGCAGCACCTTGATCTTCGGATAGCCCAGGTGGGTGAGCAGGAAGTAGCCGCGGCACGACTGGCCGAAGCCCGAGTTCATCGTGTCCTCGTAGAGCACCGCGGTCTGCTTGCCCGACAGCCCGATGCGGCCGAATTCCGAGACGAACTTCTCGTGCATGGCCTCCACGCCTTCCGGCGTCGACGTGGCGAGGTAGGTGAAGATGTCGCGCAGGTTGACCGCGCCGGGGATGTGGCCGCTCGCGTAGGCGCCTTCGTCGCGCGTGTCGATGATGACGAGGGCCTCGCCGGTCTCGATCGCTTCGCCGAGTTCGACCGGGCTGATCAGGATGCCTGGATTCATGGTGCTTCTCCTAGGGAATGGGGACAAGACAGGCGGCGCGGGCCGCTGCGGCTGACGAACCGGCAGGCCGGTTGCAGCACCCCATTCGCAGAAAGCGTGCCAACGGTCGCGCGCCGCGTTGCACGGCGTCTTCCGTCCGCGCCGCACCCAGCCGGCAATGCGCGGCGCGCCAAAGACCGACAGTTTGTCGACAATGCGCAGCCGCGACGGCCTGCTCAGGGAACGGGCCGGCGCAGTCTGTGGCGCACCAGCAGCGCGTTGAAGTCGACGTCCTCGTGGAGCGCCGCGAACAGCGGATCGACCGGCAGGCTGCAGAACGACGTGTCGCCCTCCCGGGCGGCGCGTTCGAGCGCGGCGAAGGTCGCGGGTCGATCGCCCAGGCACAACATCGCCATCGCCAGACCATAGGGCGGAACGAAGCGCGCGTCCGGTCCGCTCAGGAGGTCTTCGAGCACGCGCCTGCTCTCACCGTGCATGCCGAGCAGGCCCAGGGCGCTCGCACGGCCGAGGTGGGCCGAGGGATGTGCGGGATGGCGCGCGATCGTGTGATCGAAACGGGCCAGCGCGAGCGCCGCTTCACCGACGTGCAGATGGATCTGGCCGAGCACGTAGTTCGTGTAGAGATGGTCGGGCTCGAGTTCGAGGACGGCGTGCGCTTCGGCCTTGGCCTGCGCGTAGTGGCGTGCGTAGCCGAGCAGTTGCGCCGCCATCGCGCGCATGCCGAGATTGAGGGGATCGAGATCGACGGCCAGGCGCGCATGGCGCAGCCCCTCGTCGAAGCGGCCGTTGAAGATCAGGCCGAACGCGTAGCGATAGTTGACCCCGCTGGCGTACGGCGACACGCGCAGCGCCTCCACGAACAGGCGCTCCGACCGCGCCCAGTCGAAGTCGAAGCGGAACGCGATCATCGCGCGCAGCGCGAGCGCCTCGCCGTCGTCGGGATCGAGCACGACGGCGCGGTCGAGCGCCGCGCGCATGCGCGGCAGCACGTGGTCGGCCGGCACGCGCAGCAGCGTGGCCTGGTGCAGGTATGCGGTCGCCAGCGCGACCTGCGCCTGCGCATCGTCCGCGTCGAGCGCCACGGCCTCCTCGAGCAGCGCGACGACCTTCCCGGTGTTGTCGGCGGCGTACAGCCGCGACAGGTACGTGGCGTGCTCGAGCAGGTCGCGCGCACGACGGCGATGATTGGCCGCGACACCGCGCGACGGGAGGCGTTCGAGCGGGATCGCGTCGCCGGCCGGCGCGACGGCCGCGAGCACCACCTGCGAGATATGGTCCTGGAACGCGAAGAGATCGACGTCGCCCGACGCCTCGCGCGCGCGCAGATGCGTATCGAAGGACTGCGACCACAACGCCGTGCCGTCGCGGGTGCGATAGAGGTGCGCGATGCAGCGGATCCGTCCGCCCTGCCGCTGGATGCTGCCGTCGATCACGCGCGAGACCCCGAGCAGCTTGCCGAGCGCCTTTGCATCGAGGTCGCGCTCGCGCGCCTTGAAGGCCGAGACGCGCGCCACGACCTTGACGTCGTCGCGGCGACCGAGCAGGTGGATGAGCTGGTCGGCGAGCCCGACCGAGAAGCTCACCTCGTCCTCGCGTTGCCCGGTCGTGAACGGCATCACTGCAAAAGTCTCCACGCGCCGCGCGGATGCCGCGGACCGCGCCTTGCGCATGAACAACGGCACGTAGCTGCCGACCGGGATCGCGAAGACGAAGGGATCGTTCGCCCCTTCGGCGGCGTAGTAGCGCGCCATCTTGTCGCGCAGGCGACCGACCTCGACCCGGACGATCGGATCGCTGCGCGTGTCGTAGCGCTCGATCGTCCGGTCGAACAGTTCGAGACCGATCAGCACTTCCTTCAGGCGATCGGGATGGCCGTCGAGGGCCGACTGCACGCAGTAGCGCAGCAGCCGTCGATGGCGATCCGAACGACGGAAGACGGGGCTGCCCAGGACCTGCTCGAGCGTGGACTCGACCAGCGCACGGGGATACGCACCGAGCGTGTCCTGCGGCTCGGACGAAGGCGAGGCGCGGACGGCAGCGCCGTCCTCGAGCCGGGATGCGGAGGTCATGCTCATGGGAACGGGGCGGCGAACGGGGCGGGGTCGCGTTGCGGAACGCTGGGGCAATGATTGCACGCCGCAAGACGCATCGACGGCGCCCGCGTTGCGATCGCTTGCAGCGCGCTAACGCGGGTCGGCCAGACGCGTCCGGGCGGCGCTCGCGTGCGTGAAGAGCGTCTCCAGCGCATCGCCGTCGCCCGCGGCAACCCATCCGCGCAGCCGATCGAGTCCCGCGCGATACGCGTCCAGGTCGTTCAGCAGCGCGTCGCGGTTGGCGAGCGTGACGTCGCGCCACATCTCGGGGCTGCTCGCGGCGATGCGCGTGAAGTCGCGAAATCCGCCGCCCGACAGCGAGAACTTGAGCTCGGCGTCCGGCGCGTCGGCGATCTGCGCGACCAGCGCGTACGCGAGCAGGTGCGGCAGATGGCTGACGGCCGACAGCACCGCGTCGTGCGTCGTGGCGTCGATGCGATCGACGCGCGCGCCGCAGGCCCGCCAGGCCGCTTCCACCTGCGCGACGACCGCGTCGCCGTTCTCGGGCAGCGGCGTCAGCAGGACGCGCTTGCCGCGGAACAGGTCGACCTGTGCGGCGTCGGGACCGTGCACGGCACGGCCGGCGATCGGGTGGCCGGGCACGAAGCGCGTGATCGCGTCGCCGAGGACGGCGCGGGCGGCCGCGATCACCGAGACCTTCGTGCTGCCGACGTCGGTGACGATCGCGTCGGCCGCGAGATGCGGCACGATGGCCGCGAGCACGTCTGCGGTCCGCGCCACCGGCACCGCGAGCACGACGAGTTCGGCGCCGCGGACGGCTGCGGCGATCGACGACTCGATGCGGTCGGCGATGCCCAGATGCAACGCACGCTCCGCGCTGCCCGGGTCCCGATCGAAGACGACGATCTCGTCGACCACCCGGGCCGCGCGCAACGCCAGCGCGAAGGAACCGCCGATCAGGCCGACGCCGACGATGGTCACGCGGGCGAACATCGATCGGCCCGGGCTCATCGCCGCGCGACGCGACGCGCGGTCACGCCGCCGCCTGCCGTGCGTGCCGGAGCGCCATCGGCAAGGCGGCCAGGAAGGCCGCGTTCTCGGGCTCGGTGCCGATCGACACCCGCAGCCACTGCGGCAGCCCGTAGTTGGCGACCGGTCGCACGATCACGCCCTGGCGCAGCAACGCGAGATTGACCTTCGCCCCCGCATCCGCCGCATCGCCGGCCCTGAAGAGCACGAAGTTGCCCGACGACGGGACGTAGTCGATGCCGGCCGCGTCGAAGGCCGCGGTGAGCTGGCGATAGCCGGCGCGGTTGACGCGATAGCTCTCGTCGAGGAAGGCCTGGTCGTTGAGCGCCGCCACCGCGGCGGACTGCGCGAGCGCGTTGACGTTGAAGGCCGCGCGCACGCGGTTCATCAGGTCGGTCAGCGCGGGCTGCGCGATGCCGTAGCCGATCCGTAGCCCCGCCAGGCCGTAGGCCTTGCTAAAGGTGCGCGAGACCAGCAGGTTGGGGAAGCGCCGCACCCACTGCACGGAGTCGAAGCGCTGAGCCGGGTCGAGGTACTCGGTGTAGGCCTCGTCGAGCACGACGACGGTCTCGGCCGGCACCTGCGCGAGGAAACCCTCGATCGCGGCCGGCGTGAGGAAAGTGCCGGTGGGGTTGCTCGGGTTCGCGACGTAGACCAGCGCAGCAGGCGTGCCATCGCCGAGGACGGCGGCGAGCATCGCGTCGAGGTCGTGGCCGAAGCCCGCGGTCGCCGCGACGACTGTCGCGTCGGCCCCGACCTTCTGCGCGGCGAGGCCGTAGACCACGAAACCGTATTGCGAATGCACGACGCGCCCGCCGTTGCCGGCGAAGGTCATCGCGGCGGTGATCAGGATGTCGCTCGACCCCGCGCCGAGCACGAGCCAGTCGTCGGCCACGCCGAGCCGCTCGCACAGCACGCGCTTGAGGTCGAAGCCCGCGTCGTCGGGATAGCGGCCGAGGTCTGCCATCGCCGCGGCCATCGCGCGCTTCGCGCTGTCGGGAATGCCGAGGGGATTCTCGTTCGACGCGAGCTTGACGATCTTCGCGGGGTCGAGCCCGAACTCGCGCGCGACCTCCTCGATCGGCTTGCCGCCGATGTAGGGCGCGATCGAGCGGATGTAGTCGGGAATGTGGAACGGGGCGACGGTGGTCATGGCGAATCCCTGCAGGAAGGTCACGCGAGAGGATAGGACCCGAGCACCTTGAAGAAGCCCGCACGGCCCTTGAGTTCGGCTAGCGCGGCGGCCACTTTCGGCTCGGTCTCGTGGCCCTCGACATCGATATAGAAGTGATAGACCCACACGCCGGTGCGCGCAGGCCGCGATTCGAAGCGCGTCATCGACACGCCGTGGCGCGCCAGGGGTTCGATCGCCTCGTGCACCGCGCCGGCCTGGTTCGCGACCGAGAACACGATCGACGTCTGGTCGCGGCCCGACGGCGTCGTGCCGATCGCGCCGATGACCGCGAAGCGCGTGGTGTTGCGCGCGAGGTCCTGGATGTGGTCCGCGACCGCGACGAGGCCGTAGCGCTCGATCGCGAGGTCGCCCGCGATCGCGGCGACGGTCTCGTCGTCGGCCGCCATCTTCGCGGCGAAGCCGTTGCTCGCGACCGGTACGCGTTCGATCTCGGGGTGGTGACGGTCGAGCCAGCCGGTGCACTGGGCGAGCGCCTGCGGATGCGCGCAGATGCGCGTGACCGCGGTCATCGCGCCATCGCGGGTCAGCAGGTGATGATGGATCGCCAGCGCCACTTCGCCGCAGATGCGCAGCGGCGAGTTGAGCAGCAGGTCGAGGCTGCGATTGACCGTGCCCTCAGTCGAATTCTCGATCGGGATCACGCCGAAGTCGGACGCCTTCGCCTCGACCTCGCGGAAGATCTCGTCGATGGTCGCGCAGGCGCGCCGCGAGACCGAACGGCCGAACTGCAGGATCACCGCCTGCTCGCTGTAGGTGCCTTCGGGGCCGAGATACGCGACCACCGCGGCGCGCTCGAGTGCGCGGCACGCCGACATCACCTCGCGGAAGATCGGCCCGAGCGCCTCGTTCGGCAACGGACCCTGGTTCAGGTCCTGCAGCCGGCGTACGACCTGCGCCTCGCGCTCGGGACGGAACACCTGCGCGTTCGGATCGACCGCGCGCTTGAGGTCACCGACGCGCTCGGCCACCCGCGCGCGGCGGTTGAGCAGTTCGAGCACCTGCGCGTCGAGCGCGTCGATCTCGTCGCGCAGCGCACCGAGAGCGGCAACGTCAGGCGCGGGAGAGGCGTCGTTCATGCATCGTCCTGTGATTCAGCCGTGCGTGCGCTCGAATTCGCGCATGAACGCGATCAGCGCCTCGACGCCGGCACGCGGCATCGCGTTGTAGATCGACGCGCGGATGCCGCCGACCGCGCGATGGCCCTTCAGCCCCTTGAGGCCGACGGCCGCGGCGGCCTGCACGAACGGCATCGTCAGCGCGTCGTCGCGCAGCGTGAAGGTGACGTTCATCCGCGACCGGTCCTCGGGGACATTGCGCGTGACATAGAACTGCGACGCGTCGAGCGCCGCATACAGCAACGCGGCCTTCTCGACGTTGAGCAGTTCCATCGCCGCCATCGGCGTGAGGTCCGGCCGGCCGATCGCCGCGGGCCGCGCGAGCAGCCACTTGAACACGAGCCCCGCGAGATAGATCGCGTAGGTGGGCGGCGTGTTGAACATCGAGTCGTTGTCGGCGACGACCCGGTAGTCGAACGCGGACGGGCACAGCGGATGCGCGTGGCCGATCAGGTCCTCGCGCACGATGACGAACGTGAGGCCGGCCATGCTGACGTTCTTCTGCGCGCCGCCGTAGATCAGCCCGAACTTCGAGACGTCGACCGGCCGCGACAGGATGTGCGACGACATGTCGGTAACCAGCGGCGTGTCGGTGCCGTACGCGGCGACCACATCAGGCACCCACTGGTACTCGATGCCGCCGATGGTCTCGTTGCCGCAGATGTGCACGTAGGCCGCATCGCGCGTGGGCTGCCACTCCGCCTGCTTCGGCACGCGCGTGTAGTTCAGCTCTGGATGCTGGTCGTCCTTGCTCGACGCGATCACGTTGACGGCGCCGTAGCGACGCGCCTCGGTGATGGACTTGACCGACCAGATGCCGGTGTCGACGTAGTCGGCGACCGCCTTGCCGCGCATCATGTTGAGCGGCACGATCGCGTTCTCCGCGAGCGCCCCGCCCTGCATGAACAGCACCTTGTAGTTCGACGGGACGCCGAGCAGCGTGCGCAGGTCGGCCTGGGCCTCCTCGATCACCGGCGCGTAGTCGGCGCCGCGATGGCTGATCTCCATCACCGACATGCCGGTGCCGCGCCAGTCGAGCAGCTCGTCGGCCGCCTGGCGCAGCACGGCCTCGGGGATGGTCGCCGGGCCGGGCGAGAAGTTGAAGGCGCGCGTCATGGCGAAGGACCGTGCGACGACTTCGCCTACTTCTTCGTTGCGGCGTCGATCTGGGTCTTCAGCGTCTTGTCCATCACCGCGGCGATGCGCGGCTGGAAGTTCGCGACGCCCGCCTGCAGCGACTCGTTGATCGCCTGCGGCATCGCCGTCAGCGTCTTGTTGCCCAACGGCGACTTGTAGAACGCGACGAGCTGCTTGATCTCCGCGACGGTGTAGTACTTCGCGTAGATGCCGTACATCTTGTCGATCGTGTCGTCGACCAGCTTCGGGCTCGCGACGATGACCTGGGCTTCCTTGAGCGCGGCGTTGAACGGCTCGGCCATGCCGGAGCGGACCTTGGTCTTCTGCTCCGGGGTCAGCGCCGCGTTGTTCTCGATCTGCTGGTTCATCGCCTGCGCCATCTGCGGCGGCAGCGTCTGCGACATCGCGGCGAAGGTCTTCGTCAGGTTCTCCTTCGTGTTCATGACCTCGAGCAGTTCCTTGATCGCGGCACGGGCTTCGGGCGTCACCGCCACCGGGGCCGGCGCCGTCGTTGCGGCGGGGGCGGCCGGCGCATTCTTGGCGGCTTGCGCGAACGCGGCGGCAGGAACGGCGAACGACGCGCCGACGGCGAGCGTCGCGACGGCTTGACGGATGGTCTTGAACTTCAATGTCTTGAGCTTCATGCGGAGTCTCCGACGTCTACCGGACGTCCGTGCGGGATTGCCTGGGAGGGAAAGGACCGTCGGACAGTCCGACGGGATCGGGATCATGCGCCGGCCGGTGCCTCGGCTTCGGGTTCTTCGGGATCGTCGGCCTCGACGACGCGCTGCAAGCCGACCAGGTGGGTGCCGGCATCGACGCTGATCAGCGTCACGCCCTGCGTCGCGCGGCCCATCTCGCGGATCTCGGACACGCGGGTGCGGATCAGGATGCCGCCGGTCGTGATCAGCATCAGCTCGTCCTTGACGTCGACCAGCGTGGCCGCGACGACCTTGCCGTTCCGCTCGGACGTGGAGATGGCGATCATGCCCTTCGTGCCGCGGCCGTGACGCGTGTACTCGTCGATCGGCGTGCGCTTGCCGTAGCCGTTGGCCGTGGCCGTCAGCACGCTCTGCGCGATGTGTCCACCGCTATCCCGCAGCTCGTCCTCGTTCGGAGCGACCAGCAGCGCGATGACCTGCTGGCCGTCGTCGAGGTTCATGCCGCGCACGCCGCGCGCGCCACGACCCATCGACCGCACGTCGTTCTCGTCGAAGCGCACGGCCTTGCCGGCGTCGGAGAACAGCATCACGTCGTGGTTGCCGTCGGTGATCGCGACGCCGATCAGGTGGTCGCCCTCGTCGAGGTCGACCGCGATGATGCCGGCGGTGCGGCGATTGACGAAGTCGGTCAGCGGCGTCTTCTTGACGGTGCCGAGCGAGGTCGCCATGAACACGTAGTGCGCGTCGTCGAACGCCTTGACCGGCAGCACGACGGTGATCTTCTCGCCGTCGGCGAGCGGCCACATGTTGACCAGCGGCTTGCCGCGCGAGCCGCGCGAGCCCTGCGGCACCTCGTAGACCTTCAGCCAGTAGACGCGACCGCGATCCGAGAAGGCCAGGATCATGTCGTGCGTGTTGGCCACGAAGAGCTGGTCGATCCAGTCGTCTTCCTTGGTCGTGGTCGCTTGTTTTCCGCGGCCACCCCGCTTTTGAGCCCGATATTCGGCGATCGGCTGGCTCTTGATGTAGCCACCGTGCGAGATCGTGACCACCATGTCCTGCGGCGTGATCAGGTCCTCGTCGTTCATGTCGAGCGCGTTGAGGACGATCTCGCTGCGACGATCGTCGCCGAAGTCGTTGCGGATCTGCGTGAGCTCGTCGCTGATGATCGCGGTGATGCGCTCGGGCTTGGCGAGGATGTCGAGCAGGTCGGCGATCTGGCCCATCACGTCGCGGTATTCCTCGACGATCTTGTCCTGCTCCAGGCCGGTGAGGCGCTGCAGGCGCATCTGCAGGATCTCCTGCGCCTGGTCGTCCGACAGGCGATAGAGGCCGTCGGTCTGCATGCCGTAGTGCGCGGGCAGGCCGTCGGGCCGGAACGCCTCGCGACCGCCGGGCGTGTCGGCCTCGGCGCGCGACAGCATCTCGCGCACCAGCGACGAGTCCCACGACTTGCGCATCAGTTCCTGCTTGGCGATCGGCGGCGTCGGCGCCGCCTTGATCAGCGCGATGAACTCGTCGATGTTGGCCAGCGCGACGGCGAGGCCCTCGAGCACGTGGCCGCGTTCGCGCGCCTTCTTGAGCTCGAACACCGTGCGGCGCGTGACGACCTCGCGGCGATGGTTGACGAACGCGTCGATCATCACCTTGAGGTTGCACAGGCGCGGCTGCCCGTCGAGCAGCGCCACCATGTTCATGCCGAAGCTGTCCTGCAGCTGCGTGTTCTTGAACAGGTTGTTGAGCACGACCTCGGGCACCTCGCCGCGCTTGAGGTCGATGACCACGCGCATGCCCGACTTGTCCGACTCGTCCTGGATGTGCGAGATGCCCTCGAGCTTCTTCTCCTGGATCAGTTCGGCGATGCGCTCGAGCAGCGTCTTCTTGTTCACCTGGTACGGCAGCTCGTCGATGATGATCGACGTGCGGTTGCCCTTGTCGATCTCCTCGAAGTGCGTCCTGGCGCGCATCACCACGCGGCCGCGGCCCGTGCGATAGCCCTCGCGCACGCCGGCGATGCCGTGGATCACGCCGCCGGTGGGGAAGTCGGGCGCCGGGATGATCTCGATCAGCTCGTCGATCGTGCAGTCCGGATTGCGCAGCACGTGCAGGCAGGCGTCGACCACTTCGCGCAGGTTGTGCGGCGGGATGTTGGTGGCCATGCCGACCGCGATCCCGGTCGAGCCGTTGATCAGCAGGTTGGGGATCTTGGCCGGCAGGACGACCGGCTCGCGCTCGGTGCCGTCGTAGTTCGGCACGAAGTCGACCGTCTCGCGGTCGAGGTCGGCGATCATCGCCTCGGCGATCTTGGACAGCCGCACCTCGGTGTAGCGCGACGCCGCCGCGTTGTCGCCGTCGACCGAGCCGAAGTTGCCCTGCCCGTCGATCAGCGGATAGCGCAGCGAGAACGGCTGCGCCATGCGGACCATCGTGTCGTAGATCGCCAGGTCGCCGTGCGGGTGGTACTTGCCCATCACGTCGCCCGCGATACGCGCGGACTTCTTGTGCGGGCGGTTGGAATGGTTGCTCAGCTCGTTCATGCCGTACAGCACCCGGCGGTGCACCGGCTTGAGGCCGTCCCGCAGGTCGGGAAGGGCGCGCCCGACGATCACGCTCATCGCGTAGTCGAGGTAGGACCGGCGCATCTCCTCTTCGAGACTGACCGGGATCATTTCCTTGGCGAACGAATTCATGGGCAGGATTCGATGACGACCGACACCGCGGGAGCGGTCGCCGGACGGCGGTTGACGAAAGGCGACGAGGGACCACGAAGGCCGGCTCGGACGTCTCTCGGGAGGCGGGCCGGCTCAAGGCAGGCCCGATGGGCGGCGCGGTCGATCCGGCGCGGCGCGCAGCACCAAAAAAGCGACCGACGATTTTAGCATGCGGCACCATCGCGATGCAGTCCCGGCAAGCCCCTTCTGCGCAAGATGGCATCGCGGTCAGGACCCTTTGTTATATTCGGACCGATGCAAAAACCCATCGCTGTCTCCGAATGCATCGTGCCGCGCTGGATCGTGCCGATCGAACCGGCGGGCGTGGTTCTCGAAGGACACGCGATCGCGATCGACGACGCCGGGGTCATCGTCGCGGTCCTGCCGCTCGCGCAGATGCGCGAGCGCTACACCGCGCGGCAGGAGACCCACCTTCCCGACCACGTCGTCACGCCGGGCCTGTTCAACCTCCACACGCATGCGGCGATGACGCTGCTGCGCGGCCTCGGCGACGACCTGCCGCTGATGGACTGGCTCACCACCCGCATCTGGCCGGTCGAGAAGGCCCTGCTGTCCGAGGAGTTCGTCACCGCGGGGACCCGGCTCGCCTGCCTCGAGATGCTGCGCGGCGGGACCACCTGCTTCTCGGACATGTATTTCTTTCCCGACGCGGCGGGAATCGCTGCGCGAGAGATCGGGATCCGGGCGCATCTGGGCATCACGGTGATCGACTTCCCGTCGGCCGCCGGAAGCGACGCAGACGACTACCTCGACCGCGGCCTGGCGCTGTTCGATCGCCTGCGCGACGAGCCGTTGCTGTCGTTCGCCTTCGCGCCGCATGCGCCCTACACGATCAGCGACAAGACCTTCGACCGGATCGCGATGCTGATGGGCCAGACCGGCCTGCCGATGCAGATCCATCTGCACGAGACCGAGGACGAGATCCGCCGCGAAATCGCCGAACACGGCGTGCGTCCGGCGATCCGGCTCGAACGGCTCGGATTGATGGGGCCGTCGCTGACCGCCGTGCATTCGGTGCATCTGGACGACCACGAGGTCGCGCTGTTCGCGGAACGCGGCGTTTCCATCGCGCATTGCCCGGCGTCGAATCTCAAGCTCGCGTCCGGCATTCCCCAGATCGCGCGTTACCTGGATGCCGGAATCAACCTCGGCATCGGGACGGACGGGACCGCGAGCAACAACCGCCTCGACATGCCCGGCGAGATGCGACTGGCGGCGTTACTGGCCAAAGGGGCGTCGGGACGCGCGGACGTTTTCGGCGCGCACCAGGTTCTGCACGCGGCTACCCTGGCTGGTGCAAAGGCGTGCGGCCTGGACGACCGGATCGGCAGCATCGTCGCCGGCAAGCAGGCCGACCTCGCGGCATTCGACCTCAGCGCGCTGGACTACAACCCCATTTTCGATGTCGCGTCCCACCTGATTTTCGTGGCTGGACGCGAGGCTGTCACAGACGTTTGGGTGGCCGGGAAGGCTGTTGTGCGGAAGCGACAATTCGTGTCGGACGGCGCCCGCGCCGCAGAGGGCAAGGGTGCAAGCGACATAGCGCTGTGGCAGAATCGAACGAGAAGTCAATTGGATGCGCGTTAATTGTGCAATGACAATTGATACTCGATCAGTGAAGGTTGCAGCGCGGGGTGCGAAAGGCCGGTGAAGCCGGATTCGTCAGTCCATCGGGCAATTTCGCTACCGACTTCACGGTGCCATGCGGGTATAAATTCGCAGTCGCAATCAGCAGGGCGCGGCTGCGTTGAATTCGAAATCAAAAGGAGAAACATGAATAAGTCGGTCAAAATGTCAGCTTTGGCTGTTCTCTTGGCATCGGCGGGATGCGCCAGCATGTCATCGGCGCCCACGCCCGCCGCCCAGCCCCTTACGGACATCAAGGCCGCGACCCCGGTGAGCGGCTACGTTCAAGACGCGCGCGGAATCATCGTTCGCGATCCGTTCGGTCTTTGCTGGCGTACCGGTTATTTCACTCCCGCCCTCGCCCAGATCGAGTGCGATCCCGATCTCGTTCCGAAGCCCGCCGTCGTTCCCCCGGCCCCGCCGCCGGCCGCTGCGCCGCCGGTCGTCGCACCGGCTGCGCCGGTCGCCGAGAAGGTCACGTTCGCTGCCGACGCATTCTTCGACTTCGACAAGGCCACGCTGAAGCCCGAAGGCAAGGCCAAGCTCGACGACCTCGTCAGCAAGCTCGGTGCGATCAACCTCGAAGTCATCATCGCGGTCGGTCACACGGACAGCATCGGCTCGGTCCCCTACAACCAGAAGCTGTCGGTGCGTCGTGCCGAGTCGGTCAAGGCTTACCTGGTCAGCAAGGGCATCGAAGCCAACCGCATCTACACCGAAGGCAAGGGCAAGAGTCAGCCGATCGCACCGAACACGGTCAACGGCAAGGACAACCCGGCCGGACGCGCGAAGAACCGTCGCGTGGAGATCGAAGTCGTCGGTACGCGCGCCCCGAGCCGCTGATCGACTTCCAGTAGCCAATAACAGCGGCGCCTCGAGCGTCGCCATGAGCCCCGCTTTGCGGGGCTCTTTTTTTGCCTGCTCGCCGCGTGCTAGCGTTCGCCTATGACGACCGACATCCACGACTCCCAGCCTCCCCCCTCCCCGTCCAACGCCGACCCCGAAGAGCTGCGCAAGTTCGGCGATCTCGCCCACCGCTGGTGGGACAAGACCGGCGAGTTCGCACCGCTCCATGCGATCAACCCGCTGCGCCTCGACTGGATCGCCGCGCGCGTGACGATGAAGGGCGCCCGGATCCTCGACGTGGGCTGCGGCGGCGGCATCCTGGCCGAATCGATGGCCGCGCGCGGCGCCGACGTCACCGGCATCGACCTGTCGGAGAAGCCGCTGTCGGTGGCGGCGCTGCACGGGCTGGAGTCCGGCGTGCAGGTGCGCTACGAACGGATCGCCGCCGAGGACATCGCGGCGCGCGAACCGGGCAGCTTCGATGTCGTGACGTGCATGGAGATGCTGGAGCACGTGCCCGATCCGTCGGCGATCGTGCGGGCCTGCGCGACGCTCGTGAAGCCCGGCGGCCAGGTCATCTTCTCGACCATCAACCGCAACCCCAAGGCCTACCTGTTCGCGATACTCGGCGCCGAGTACCTGTTGCGCCTGCTGCCGCGCGGCACGCACGACTACCAGCGCTTCATCACGCCGGCGGAGCTGTCCCGTCACGCCCGCGACGCATCGCTCGACGTCGACGCGATGATCGGCCTGCACTACAACCCGCTGACGAAGCGCTACTGGCTCGCGCCCAACGTCGACGTCAACTACATGATCGCGACCCACCGCGCGACGACATGAGCGAACCCTTCCTGCCGGGTCGCTGGCGGGGCATGCTGTTCGATCTCGACGGGACGCTCGCCGATACGGCTCCCGACCTGGCCGCCGCCGCGAACGCGATGCGCGTCGCGCGCGGTCTCGATGCGTTGCCGCTCGGGCCACTGCGCCAGAGGGCGTCCGAAGGCGCGCGCGGCCTGCTGCGCGTCGCGTTCGATCGCGCGCCGTCCGATCCGGAGTTCGAGGACCTGCGGGTGGAGTTCCTTTCGCGCT
>Ga0209724_1000409_pt1 | contig 41899 bp, 41 predicted proteins | sample grotaG_FD_184143 | JGI IMG/M metagenome (GOLD analysis project Ga0209724, IMG submission 184143) | Glacier valley bacterial and archeal communities from Borup Fiord, Nunavut, Canada, to study Microbial Dark Matter (Phase II) -... | ecosystem: Environmental > Aquatic > Freshwater > Ice > Glacier ... | reverse complement strand
TCGCCGAGGGCTTCAGGCTCGACACCATGGATGACGCCCACTCCGAGCGCGGAATCGACGCGTTCGGCCGGCCGCGACTCGGCGGAATCGGTGACCTGCTGGCTCCGGAGATCGAGGCACGCACCGGGGTGGAGACCAGGGCGACCACGCTCGGGCACATCCAACGCGGAGGGACGCCGACCTCCTACGACCGAGTGCTTGCAACGCGTTACGGGCTGGCCGCCGTCGACGCCGTGATCCACGGCCGGTGGGGTCGAATGGTCTCGCTCAGCGGCACCACCATCACCCATGTGGCCTTCGAGGACGCTCTCGGCAAGCTCAACACGGTGCCCCAGGATCGCTATGACGAGGCCGCCATCCTCTTCGGCTGAGCGACTCTCGTTGGGCCCGTGCCAACGCCCCGTGCCACACTGGGGCGGTGACCAGCCCGCTCATCGTTCTCGGGAGCGTTCTCATCACGATGGGCGCCGCCATCCACGTGCTCATCTTCATCATGGAGAGCCGCTTGTGGCTCCAGCCGCGGATCTGGCGCAGGTTCGGTGTTCGAGGCCAGCAAGATGCCGAGACGATCGCCCCGATGGCGTACAACCAAGGCTTCTACAATCTCTTCCTCGCCATTGGTGCGTTGCTGGGCGTGATTCTCTTCGCGAGCGGCACGGCGCCGCCGGCCGGGCCGACGCTCATGTTCTTCTCGTCGGGGTGCATGGTGTTCGCGGCCCTCGTGCTGGTCACCTCGTCCCCCAGGCTGGCCCGAGCGGCTCTCGTGCAGGGTTTGGCTCCCGCACTCGGCATCCTGCTGCTCGCGATCGGCCTGATCGGGCAGTCGACGTAGCGGTGACGCGGGACCATCTCGCGAGCGAACTACACTTCCGTGCGTTTGATGGCGAACTCGGCGAGTGCGGCGACGAGGGATTCGGATGAGCGCTGTTCGGCAATCGCATTTACGACGAGGCCAGACGCGCGCGCATCGAACGCGGTTCGCGGCCCGATGCAGGCCACGACGGTCGTGGGCGGCAGGGGTGCGAGTTGCCCGGCGATCTGGCGGGCGACCGAGCCCGAGCTCACCAGGATCGCGCCGATGCGCCCGGATGCCACATCCGCCCGGATCTCCGCCGTGACCGGTACCCCCACGGTGCGGTAAGCGGCGACGAAGCGAACGTCGAGCCCGAGCTCGGCCATCCCCGCCGCGAGGTTGGGTTCGGTCACGTCCGATTGCGCTACGAGAACACGCCCGCGCCCGGCCGCGCCCGGCCATTCCCGCACCAGCCCCCGAGCGGAGTTGTCGCCGACCGGCACGAAATCGGTACGGTAGCCCGCCAGGGTGAGCGCGGTGGCAGTGGTTTCCCCGACTGCCGCCACCTTGGTATGCGGGGGGATGTCGATCTTCTGCCCGAGGAATACCTCGACCGTTGTGGCGCTGGTCACAACGAGCCAGTCGTACTGGCCATCCTTCAACTCGTGCAGTGCGTTGGCCAGATCGGCGCCGTCGTCGGCGCTCGCGAAATTGATCATGGGCGCAATCACGGGGGTCGCGCCGAGGCTCCGGAGAGTCGCCGCGACACCGTCCCCCCACTTTCCGCCTCGGGGTACTAGCACGCGCCAACCGCCGAGCGGTTTGGCTGCCATGGTTTCTATCCTCCCGGAGGCGGGCACCAGAGGCTAATCGACCCTGGGCGAGCGCGTCGGACTGAGCGCTCGAACTCAGTCGTCGCTGAGCACCGCCCACGCGATCAGTCCCACGATGACGGCCCCAGCCGAAACGGCCCCGATGATCCACGGCAACGGGTTGTCGTCGTAGGAGGAGCGAACCCGTGCGATGGCCTCATCCGCCCGCTTGCGCACATCGAGCTTGTCCTCGATCTCGTTCAGGGTCGCCTCGAGGTCGGCACGTGTCGCCGCGACACGCGCTCCGATATCCTTCTGAATTTCAGTCATACGACCGCTTTCCTTTCCGTGCCCTTGATGGTGTCGACGTCTTTCTGAATGCTCTTCAGGGTGCTTGTCGGCGTGGGAGGCGATCCCTTCTTCAGGCTGGCAACCCCGACCAGGGCCAGGGTCGCAGCCACCAGGAGCACGATCGCGCCGATGATCAGGGCCGAGGCCCACCCGGGCAACACTGTTGCGAGCCCGAGCACGGCCGCTGTCAGGAGCAGCAGCAGCGCGAAGAAGGCGAACGTCAGACCCGCCGCGATCAAACCGATCCCGACCCCGGCCAGTTTCAACTTGCCGAGCAACTCTTCTTTCAGGGATTCGATCTCGCCGCGCACCAGGGCGGTTATCAAGCCGGGGATGTCACCGATCAGCGTGAAGAGCGAGCGCTTGGCTCGCGTCTCCGGTGCGGTGCTCACTTATTTCGCGCCGTCGGACTTCGGGCCGCCGGTCTTCGTGGAGCTTTTCGACGACGCCGCACCCGACACCTGGGAGACGACTTTCTTCGCGCCGTCGGAGAGGAAGTCCGCCACCTCGGGGGCTTTCTCCTTGACGAAGTCTTCGGCCGTCTCGCGCTGACGCTTGACCCTGGGGTCATTCCAGATCTTCTGGGCCGCACGCTTCATCTCGTTGTAACGCTCGCGGCCAGCGCGGGTGCCGAGCACATAGCCGACCCCGAGGCCGACCACCAGCAGAAACCTGCCATTCATATCGTTCTCCGTTCGTTGGTCCAACTTCTAATGTAGTCAGAGGCAGTGGCGCGTGGCCGGGGCTTCCGCCGCGACCCGGGCGCGAGTATGGTGCTCATCGCCAGGCGCCTGCGCTTGCCTGCATCCAGTCTTCCGCATGCCGTCTCCCGGGTTGATGCCGCGAGGGGAATGCGAAGGCTGGGCCGATGTGCGCCACCGTCGACGAGGAGACCTTTGGCTGAACAATTTCCCGTAACGGGCGTCCTGATCACTGAGCGACTGATGCTCAGATGGCTCATCGAAGATGACGTGGATGATGTGCACGCCTGGATGTCCGACCCCCAGGTGGCGCGGTTCCAGGGTTATGAGCCGCGATCCCGAGAGCAGGTCTCAACCGTCGTCGGTGAAATCGCGGCTTCGAGGAGACTTGACCGCACCGGCGACTTCGTCGAGTTGGGTATCGAGCTGCCGGCGGACCGGGCTTCCCGCTCGCGGGTCATCGGTTCCATCTATTTTTCGATCACGAACGCCGACGATCGAACAGCGCAAATCGGCTGGACGGTCGGCCGGGCGTTCCAGGGCCTCGGCTACGCGGCCGAGGCCGCTCGCGCCGTGCTCGATGCCGCCTTCGGCCCGCTCGGCTTGCACCGGGTCTTCGCGGAACTCGACCCACGGAATCTTCCGTCAATCGCGCTGTGCGGACGGCTCGGGATGCGGCGGGAGGCACTCTTCATCGAGAGCATGTGGCTGAAAGGCGAGTGGGTCGATTCAGCCGTCTATGCGACTCTGGACCGTGAGTGGCGGCACGAGACGGCTTAGTGGGTGCGGGCAATCGTCCCGGTTCTAGTGCACGTACTCCAGCAGGTCGTACCCGACCGCGCGAATGGCCTCGAGCACGCGCAGGCGCGTGCCGATCCCATCATCCATGAACTGCAGCGACACCGCGTAGGAGACGGCGCGCCTCGGGCCACGCAGCGCCCCGACCTCGGCGCGAACCCCCGGCGCGCTACCCGTCTTGTTGACGAGCAGGATGCGGTGATCGACGCCCCGGTGGGAGAGGGGATCCAAACCGAACGCACTCGCCACAAGCGAGAGGTCGCTGTTCAGCGACAGCCAGCCCATCACGCGCTGGCTCGTGATGGCATCCACGATCTCATTGCGCGCGAGCGCACCGAGCAGCCAGCTCAACTCGGCGGTCGATCCAACGGAGAGTTGCGGCGCGTCATCCGGCCCGCGGTTCGTGCGCACCACATCGAGAAGCGCGGTGCGCACGAGGCCGAGCGACTCGGTACGGGCCCGCACAGCGGCGAGGCCCACCTGCGAGAGCAGAACGTTGGTGGCGAGATTGTCGCTCGTTGCTCCTACGAGCGCCGCGAGGTCGGCGACCGGCAGCGACGGCGCCTGCAGGTGCTGCCAGACGCCGGAGTCCCCGACCGGTTGGCCCACCGGTTTGTCCAGGATACCGAGGCCCGAGAACTCACCGCTGCTGATCCGAGCGGATGTTTCGATCAGCAGCAGGATCTTGCCGATGCTCGCGGTCGGCAGCACGATGAGGTCGTCGATGGCGAGCAAGGTGGTTCCCGCGTTGAGGTCGATCGCGCTGGCCGAGACTCGGGCTCCGGTGAGGGCTAGCTTGCCGAGCGCCGAGAAGGAACCGGAGAAGCTCTCGGCCCCTTCGGTCGAGGCGTGAAGCGGAACACGCGGACGGCGCGTTCGCTCCCGCCTCTCGCGGGTTCGCACGGCCTCTACCAAATCGTGACGCGATCTTTCGGCGCCAGCCACAGCGCATCCGACTCGGTGACCGAGAAGGTGTCGTAGAACTGTTGGATATTGCGCACGATCTGATTGCACCGGAACTCGGAGGGGGAGTGCGGGTCGATCGACAGCAGTCGGATGACCTCTTCGTCGCGCGCTTTGAGCTGCCACGACTTGGCCCACGAGAAGAAGAACCGCTCGGCGCCACTGAGGCCGTCGATGAGCGGTGGCTCTCTCCCGTCGAGTGAGATGAGGTAGGCCTTCCACGCGATCGCAAGGCCACCCAGGTCGCCGATGTTCTCGCCGATGGTGAGGGCACCGTTGACATGGTGTTCCGGCACTTGCTCGGGCGCGAGGGCGTCGTACTGCTCGATGAGGGCTCGGGTACGCTGCGTGAAGGCCTCGCGGTCTGCGGGAGTCCACCAGTCCGTGAGACGTCCGTCGCCGTCGTAACGCGAACCCTGGTCGTCGAAGCCGTGACCGATCTCGTGACCGATGACCGCGCCGATCGATCCATAATTGGCCGCATCATCCCAGTCGGCGTCGAAGAACGGTGGTTGCAGGATGGCTGCGGGGAAGACGATCTCATTGAAGCCCGGGTTGTAATAGGCGTTGATGGTCTGGGGTGTCATGAACCATTCATCACGGTCGATCGGCTTGCCGATCTTGGCGAGTTCACGATGGAACTCGAACTCGCTGATGGCACGCACGTTGCCCGCCAGATCGCCGGGTTGGATGTGAAGGGTCGAGTAGTCACGCCATGAATCCGGGTAGCCGATCTTGGGCGTGAATTTCGCCAGCTTCTGAAGTGCCCGCGCACGGGTTTCATCCCCCATCCAGTCCAGGCTCTGGATGCTCTGGCGGTACGCCTCGACGAGATTGGCGACCAGCGAGTCCATGGCGAGCTTCGCGGCATCCGGGAAATGGCGTTCGACGTAGATGCGACCCACCGCCTCTCCCAACGCGCCCTCCACCAGGGATACTCCGCGCTTCCACCGAGCACGCAACTCAGGAGTGCCGGTGAGGGTCTTACCGTAGAAATCGAAGTTGGCTGCGACGAAATCGCTGGAGAGGTAGGCGGCGTTGCCCCGGATCACCTGCCACGCGAGCCAGTCGCGCCAAGCCGGGAGGGCCGCTTCGGTCAGCAGAGCGCCCAGCCCCGTCACGAAACTCGGCTGGCGCACGACCACCTCATCGAATGACCCGGCGGGAACGGCGAGAGCCTGCAGCCAAGGACCGAGGTCGACCTTGCTCGCGAGCGCTTTCGCCGCGCTCCAGGCCATCGGGTTGTACGTCTTCTCGCTATCGCGATTGGCCACGTTGTCCCAGTGGTGGCCAGCGAGGTCTGCTTCGAGCTGCATCACGCGGGCGGCGCGGGCCGAGCCATCATCGAGGCCTGCCAGGGTGAACATGCGCGCCACGAATTCGACGTATGAGCTACGCGTTCCGGCGAACTTCTCCTCGGTGTAATACGACTCGTCAGGCAGGCCGAGGCCCGACTGCTCGAGAAACACCAGATACCGGTCGGGCTGGCCCGGGTCGTTGTCGACGAACGCCTGGAAGAATCCGCCGCATCCGCCGCGTTCCAGCCCCCCGAGTGTCGACAGGAACGAGTCGATGGATGTGACCTGCGAAACACGTTCGAGCGCGTCGGCGAGGGGGGCGCTACCGAGCTGTTCGGCTCGCTCCTCGTCGAGAAAGCTCGAGTAGAGGTCGCCCACCTTGCGTTCGACGGTGCCCTCGTGCGCTGTCTGCGACTCGACGATGATGTCGCGGACCGCTTTCTCCGCCTCCTCCGCAAGAAGGTAGAAGGAGCCGTAGCGGGCCTTGTCGGCCGGGATCGGGGTGGCCTCGATCCACCGATTGTTCACGTGGCGGTAGAGGTCGTCCTGCGGACGGATGGTGTCGTCGAGCCCGGGCAGGTCGATTCCCGAGCTGAGGGGGAGGGGGCTGCTCATGCAAGCCAGCCTAGTTCGGCGCGATACACGCGCGGCTAAGCTCGGAATCACCATGCCCGATTCGAGCGCCGCGACGGCCAGCGGCCCCGCCCGGCCCGAAGTGATCGCGTGGCGCAACGCCATCTTCGTCATTTTCATGCTGCCGGGGCTGGCCATCGCGAGCTGGGTGGCCCGGCTCCCCGCAATACGGGATGTGCTCGATGTCGGGCCTGCCCAGCTCGGATTTCTCATCTTCGCGATCGCGGCGGGCTCGATCGGCGGACTGGCGGCATCCAGCCACGTCGTGGCCCGCATCGGCTCCGCGCGAACGATCGACTGGGGCATCATCAGCACCGTTGTCGGCCTCTGCGTCGCCGGCGTCGGTAGCACGGTTGGCCCGAACTTCGCCGTCGTCTTCGGGGGATTGGTGCTGTTCGGCGCTGCGAACGGCATGACGGATGTCGCAATGAATGTTTCCGGCGCTGCGAACGAGCGGTCGCTCGGGCGCTCCATCATGCCGGTCTTCCACGCGTTCTTCAGTTTCGGCACCATGCTCGGGGCCGCCCTCGGCGCACTCGCCGAGCTCTTCGGGGTTCCCATTGCCGAGCATTTCGGGCTCATCAGCGTCATCATCGTGGGCGCGCTTTTCGCGGCCCGTCGATTCGTGCAGCCCGACCTGCCGTTGGCTGGCCGGAGCACAGCGGATCAGGAGCAGCCCGTCCCCGCATCCACGTGGCGCAGTCGACTCTCGATCTGGCGAGACCCACGCACGCTATTGATCGGGCTCCTGGTGCTGGGGGCAGCATTCGCCGAGGGTTCCGCGAACGATTGGATCGCGATCGCCGCTGTCGACGGTCACGGCGTCTCCAACACGACCGGAGCGCTCGTCTTCGGTCTGTTCGTGACGGCAATGACGGCTGGGCGCCTGGGCGGAGTCTTTGTCATCGACCGGTTCGGCCGGGTGCCCGTTCTGAGGGGATCGTTCATCCTCGCAGCGGTCGGCCTGTTGATCTTCATCTCCGTACCGGTTGTGCCGATCGCCATCGCCGGCGCCTTGCTGTGGGGACTGGGATCGGCGTTGGGGTTTCCGATCGGAATGTCTGCCGCAGCGGACGACCCGGCCACCGCGGCCGCTCGTGTCAGTGCGGTGGCGACCATCGGCTACTTCGCTTTCCTCGTGGGGCCCCCGGTGATCGGCCTCCTCGGCCAATCCGTCGGCGTGCTGAACGCCCTGCTTGTGACGCTCGTGCTCGTTGCTGTAGGCGCGATCGTCGCTCCCGCCGCCCGGGAGCCGCGTGCTGCCCCTCCTCGCAACACGGTGATCGACGCGAACGTCGACGTCGCGGACGCCGGCTGAGCCAGCATGCGCCTGTTGGTGGCACGGTGCTCGGTCGACTACGCGGGCCGGCTCGCCGCCCACCTGCCGCTCGCGACGCGCTTGCTCGTTCTCAAATCCGACGGGAGCGTGTTGGTCCATTCCGATTCCCTGTCGTACAAGCCGCTGAATTGGATGAGTCCACCCTGCTTTCTCAGCGTGATCGAGCCGGACGAGGAGATGCGGGAGGCCGGCGTCACCGAGGTGTGGCGCGTGATGCAGGCCAAGACGGCTGACCTGCTCGTCATCTCGATCCATGAGGTGCTGCACGACAGCATCCACGAATTGGGGACAGACCCGGGGTTGCGAAAAGACGGTGTGGAGGCGGATCTGCAGCGTCTTCTCGCTGAGCAGATCGACCTGCTCGGCAATGGGTATCGGCTCGTGCGGCGCGAGCACATGACGGCGATCGGCCCGGTCGACATCCTGGCGGTGGATGCCTCCGGCGCGAGTGTCGCGGTCGAGGTCAAGCGTCGCGGCGACATCGACGGTGTGGAACAGCTGACTCGCTACCTCGCGTTGATGAATCGCGATCCACTGCTCGCCCCTGTCTCCGGGGTGTTCGCCGCCCAGCAGATCAAACCGCAGGCCCGCATGCTGGCCGAGGACCGCGGCATCCGCTGCGTCGTTCTTGATTACGACGCTATGCGGGGCCTCGAAGGCGCGCACGCTAGGTTGTTCTGAGTGCCGACCCCCTACAGCTGCGTGCTCGTCGACCTCGACGGCACGATCGTGGATTCCGCGCCGGGCATCACCGCGACCCTCGCGTACACCTTCGTCGAACTGGGCCTGCCGGTGCCGCCCCCGGCCCAACTCTTGGCCTACGTGGGGCCGCCCCTTCTCGATTCGTTCCGGGAACTCGCGGGCTTCACCTCACAGCAGGCCGCCACCGCCCTCGCGATCTACCGCGCTCGCTACCTCTCCGTCGGCGTGTTCGACGCCACGGTGTACCCCGGAATGGCGTGGTTCCTCGCGACCGTGCATGAGCACCGAGTGCCCCTGTCGCTAGCAACATCCAAACCGGAGACGCCCGCCACCATGATCCTCACCCACTACGGTCTCGCCAATAACTTCGACGTGATCACCGGCGCGTCTGACGACGAGGTGCGAAGCGCGAAGGCCGATGTGGTGGCTGAAGCACTCGTGCGGCTCGCGGCCCTGGGCTGCGACGTGTCGAAGCCGGTGATGGTGGGTGACCGCATCCATGATGTGCACGGCGCCGCCGCACACGGCGTTCCCACGATCTTCGTGGAGTGGGGATACGGCTTGCCGGCCGAGGCGGTCGGTGCCGTCGGCGTCGTCTCGGACGTCGCCGAGCTGCAGCGGTTGGTAGTGGGTACGTAATCCTCAGCGCGCGAGGCGCTCGACCACGGCGCCGAAAACCGACGGCATGAGGGATGCCGCTGGCACGATCGCCGATCTCAGCGGGCTGTTGGCCGCACCCACCAACTGCGAGGTGAGCATCCGGAAATCGCGGGTGCTCTTCGCCCACGCGCGGTTGTAGCCCGACACGTCACCGATCGCCACGTGAGCAGCCGCGATACGCGCTTGGTCGAACCCGAGCCGCAGGCCCTCGCCGGTGATGGCATCCACGTAACCCGACGCATCCCCGACGAGGAGAACGCGGCCAGCGGACGGACGGGTGGCCCGCTGCCGAAAGGGTCCGGCGCCTCGCAGCGAGCTCGCCGGTTCGGAGTGACCGAGTCGCGCCTGCAGTTCGGGAACCTCCGCGATCGCCTCGGCCAGGTCGATCCGCTGCTGGCCCAGCACGGCGACCCCGACCGTATCCGGGGCGACGGGGGTGATGTACACCTCCGTCGTTCGGGTCCAGTAGACCTCGATGAGTTCGCTCCAGGGGGCCGCGAAGAAGTGGCGCCGCAGTCCATAGCGCCGTCGAGTCCGTGGGGCCGGATGCTCCAGGCCCACCAGACCCCGCACCGTGGAATGGAGGCCGTCTACGCCGAACAGCCAGCGAGAGCGGATGCCGTCGACGACCGAACCGCCACTGGCGATCGCGTGCACGGTGACACCATCGGCATCCTGCCGCAATCGCTCGACTCGACCGACGGTGCGCGCCACGCCCAACTGTGCCGCCCGGTCGGCCAAGGCGGTCTGCAGCGTCGTGCGTCGTACGCCCCGCCCGATCCCGGCCCGAAAGAGATGGTCGGCCCGTGCACCGGCGCTGCGGTAACTGACCCCGCGCAGTGGCATACCCTCAGGATCGATGCCCAGCCGTTTCAGCAACGGGAGCGCCCCGGGCATCAGGCCCTCGCCGCACGCCTTGTCGATGACGTCTTCACGGGGTTCGATCACCATCACGCTCAGCCCGGCGAGGCGCGCTTCGATGGCGCTCGCGAGCCCCACCGGCCCACCGCCGACAACGACCACATCGACATCACTCATCGTGCGAGCCGTGCGAGTGCTTTGTTTTCCACCGGGATGCGGAAACCCAGCAGCAGGATGGCGTTGAGCACCGTGAACGCGATCGCTGTGACCCACGCGGTGTGCACCAGGGGAAGGGCGATCCCCTCGACAGCTACCACGATGTAGTTGGGATGGCGGAGCCAAGTCAGGCGGTACGGCCCGCGGTCGGTCACTCGCGTGGCACCGGGTACCACGATGACGCGAGTGTTCCACTGTGGCCCGAGCGAGGCGATGATCCAATACCGCGCGGCTTGGCACAGGATGACGACCGCGAGCATCGGCCAGCCCAGCAACGGGATGAACGGGCGCTGCAGCAGCACCACCTCTAGGACGCACGCCAACAACAAACCGGTATGGAGCACCACCATGAACGGGAAGTGGCGCCGGCCCTCTTCGACTGCGCCCAGAGCGAGCGCGGCCTCGGCATTGCGCCGCGAGATCACCAGCTCGACGACTCGCTCCAGTCCCGTGGCGAGAACCAGGGCGATGTACAGGGCCACGCTGAGGCTCACGGCCATTCCATCAGCACGAACTCCGCGCTCACTCCCGGGCCGAGCGCGAACAGCAGGCCGGATGCCCCTGCCGTTTGTTCGCCAGCATCCATCGTGTCGGCGAGCACGTGCAGCACCGCGGACGAGGACAGGTTGCCGACCCGGCCGAGGCAGTCCCAGCTGCGCTGCAACGCTTCGCGGGGTACCCCGAGGGCGTGCTCGAAGGCCTCGAGCACGCGCGGCCCGCCCGGGTGCGCCACCCACGCCGAGACATCCCCCACTTGTCGGCCGTTATCGGCGAGGAAGGCAGCCACTTCCGCCGGAAAATGGCGCTCGATCACCTCCGCGACACCCGCTGTCAGCACGATCTCGAAACCGCTCCCCCCGACGTTCCACCCGATCACATCCATGGTGTCGGGAAAGAACGAACTGCGCGTGTCCACGATCCGCGGTCCCGGCTCGGGACGGTCGGCGCCCACCATGACTACGGCGGCTGCACCATCGCCGAACAGCCCGGTGGCGACGAAATTCGCGATCGTCTCATCGTCGCGCTGAAGCGTGAGCGAGCACAACTCCACGCTGATGAGCACGCCCACTTCGCTCGGGTGACCGACCAGGTAATCGTTGACGCGAGCGATACCGGCCGCGCCGCCGACGCATCCCAAGCCGAACGAGGGCAGGCGCTTGACGTCGGGTCGCAGTCCCAGTCGGGTTACGAGCAAGGCATCGATGGATGGCGCCGAGATGCCGGTCACGGACGTGAACATGACGAAGTCGACATCCGGCGGTTCGAGCCCGGCAGTGGTCAGAGCGTTGTGCAATGCCTGTTCGGCGAGGTCGGTGGCGACCTCGATGAAGATGTCGTTGGACTGCCGGAAGGTACCGAGGTCGCGGTACCGCTCGAGCGGCAGTGCGGTATGCCGGGTACCGATGCCGCTCGAGGCATGCATCCGCTCGAGCACGGCCCGACGGGTTGCTCCCGTCGAGATCAGCGGCGCCAGTTCATGGGTGATCTCGGCCTGCGTATAGGCGAACGCGGGAAGTACCGGGGCGACCGCCGCAATACGGGTCATCGACTGAACGTAGCACGCAGGGGCGACGGCTCCCCGGTTGCCTGATCGACGAACCACCGGGCGGGTTGACTGGTGATCTAGCGGGGCACGCCGATCCCGTCCGGGGGCTGCTCGGCTATCGCCGCCTCCATGGCTCTTCACGGTTCTCGCCGTACCCGCCGTGGCCCATCGTGTGGGCCGGCGCGTCAAGCGCCTTCACGGCCTCGGCGAGGCCGTTTCGGATGCTCGGCGGTGGTGAGCCTAGGGCCGCGAACCGGGCTCGTCAGCGTCGTTCACGTACTGTGAGTGCAACGCAACCGGCCCTGGGTCGATAACTCCTGCGCGCTTCTTCCGGCGAGCCGCCACGGCGAGGTTGAGGCATTCGACGAAGATCGCGAACGCCATCGGCAGATAGATGAGCGCCTTGTCGATTTTGAGCCCGAACCCGTCGGCCACGAGGAACACCCCGATCAGCAAGAGGAACGACAGCGCGAGCATCTTCACCGTCGGGTGTTTGTTGACGAACTGGAAGATCCACTTCGAGGCGAAGAGCATCACGCCGAACGACAGCACGACGACCGTGACGATGATGATGATGTTCTCCGTCATCCCGACCGCGGTGATGACCGAGTCCAGAGAGAAGACGAGGTCCAGCGCCAGGATCTGCGCGATCACTGCCCCGAAGGTGGCGGTGCCGGCCCCGCTCGCATGCTCCTCCGAACCCTCCAGCTTTGAGTGAATCTCCGTAACCGCCTTGTAGACGAGGAACAATCCACCCACGATCAGGATGAGGTCACGCCCGGAGAAACCCATCCCGAACACCTCGAACAGGTCTGCTTTCAGGGAGATCACCCAGCTGGCGGCCAAGACGAAGCCGATGCGCATCACCATGGCGAGGGTGAGCCCCAGCGTGCGAGCCCGTGCCTGCTGTTCGAGCGGCAGTTTCGACGCGAGTATCGAGATGAAGATCACGTTGTCCACACCCAGCACGATTTCGAGCACGAGCAGGGTGAAGAAGACGGCGATGAGATCGGGTGTGAAGCCGAACGATAGAGTCACCCCCTCATTCTGCACGACCCCCGCCCCGCATCGCTGGCGGCACCGTGTAGACGGCTCAGCGGGGGCCCACGAAGGGTCCGCGCGGCAGACGCACGAACGAGACGAAAAAAGCCGACCCCGACGGGGACGGCTTTTTCGTTTCGTGCGCGAGGGGGGACTTGAACCCCCATGCCCTCACGGGCACACGGACCTGAACCGTGCGCGTCTGCCAATTTCGCCACTCGCGCGCTGCCGATTGCTCGTCGACTGCCCGAGATTATCACAGGGGCTTTGGACCCGACAGGATGGCGGGACCGGCTGGGGACTCAGTTCGGAGCCCATTCGGCACGGCTCAACCCGAACAGGGCGCGCGCAAACCCAACGGCTAACATCGTGATATTCGCTATGACGGACCGTGGAGTGAGCAGTGGGCGTTCTAGACAGCTTCGAGAAGGGTCTCGAGCGTGCCGTCAACGGTGCATTCGCGAAGACCTTCCGCGGCGGGCTGGCCCCGATCGACATCACGAGTGCCCTTCGCCGCGAGCTGGATACGCGGGCTGCTGTCGTAGCACGCGACCGCATCCTCGTTCCCAACCGGTTCATCGTTCGCCTCGCCCCCGCTGACCACGAGCAGATGAGCGCCCTCGGCGCGACCCTTATCGACGAATTGACCCGACTGGTTCAGCAGCACGCGGCCGCTCAGCATTACTCCCTCGCCGGCGGCATCGACATCACCCTGGCGACAGACTCGGCACTTTCCCGGGGCATGCTCGAAATCGACTCCGAGAATGTCAAGGGCGGCATCGCGTGGACCCCGGTGTTGGAAATCGCGGGCCAGCGGCATCCCATCACCCACTCCCACACGGTGATCGGTCGCGGCAGCGACGCCGATATCACCGTGGAGGATAGCGGCATCTCCCGCCGACACGTGGAGATCCTGTGGGACGGCACGCGAGCGCAGGTCAACGACCTCGGCTCGACGAATGGCTCGAAACTGGACGGGTCACCCGTCAAGCGCGCGCCGCTCCCGCCGGACTCCGTCATCGAGATCGGCAGAACCCGCATCGTGTTCCGAGTGCTCGCTCAGGCCGCCCGTTCATGAGCGAATTGACGCTCCTGGCGCTCAGGGTGGGGTTTCTCATCCTGCTGTGGGCGTTCGTGTTCGCGATCGTGTTCGCACTGCGGTCCGATCTTTTCGGGCAGCGGGTGCGCAGGATGCCGGATGCCGCGCAGGCGGCAGCTCCGTCCCCACTTCTCGCACCGTCCGCGGCCCCAGGCCAAGCCCGATCGGTCGCCCCCGCTGCGAACCTCCCGCCATCGGGTCGACCGAACCGCCTGGTGATCACCTCGGGAGCGAAGACGGGCCTGCAGTTGGATCTACCGGAGGAGCAACTGACGATCGGGCGCTCCAACGAATCCGGGCTGGTCATCCGCGACGAGTACACCTCCACCCACCATGCGCGCCTGTTGCTGTGGGCCGACGGCTGGGTGGTGCAGGACCTCGATTCCACGAACGGCACCTATCTCGACGGCGCGCGGGTCATCATGCCCACGCTTATCCCCCTCAACACCCCGGTGCGCATCGGGGCAACCAGCTTTGAGCTTCGCCGGTAACCGCGTGTCAGACGCGAGCAGGAGCGCCGCGGCATCCCACGTGGGAAAGGTGCGGGCGAACAATCAGGACAGTGCATACGCCGGTGCGCACCTCTTCGTCGTTGCGGACGGGATGGGTGGGCACGCCGGGGGCGATGTCGCCTCGGCGATCGCGGTGCGACGGATCTCGCTCACCGATCAGGAGTACTCCTCCGCCAACGATGCTGAATTCGCCCTGCATTCCGCTCTGCTCGCCGCGAATGCACAACTGGCCGAGACGGTATTCGAGCACAACGAACTCACCGGTATGGGAACGACGGTGAGCGGCATCCTCCGTGTCGGTGACCAGGTTGCGATCGCCCACATCGGGGATTCGCGCATCTACCTTTTCCGAGATGGTGAGCTCAAGCAGATCAGTGCCGACCACACCTTCGTGCAACGCCTCGTCGACAGCGGCCGGATCACCCAGGAGGAGGCAGCCGTTCACCCGCGTCGGTCCGTACTGATGCGAGTGCTCGGCGATGTCGACGCGAACCCCGACATCGATACGACGGTGATGGAGACCCGCCCCGGCGACCGCTGGCTGCTGTGCTCCGATGGGCTCAGCAGCTACGTGTCGGAGGACAAGCTGCTCGCGACCCTCTCCGCCGAGCGCGAGACCCAGGCGGCCGCGGACCGGCTTATCACCCAGAGCCTCGAACAGGGTGCCCCCGACAACGTGACGGTGGTGATCGTGGATGTGGACGCGAACGCCGAGCCCTCCGGCTTGCCTCCCGTCACGGTCGGCTCCGCGGCCGTGCCCCTCGTCTTCGAATCGGACAGCATCCGGCGTCCGATGCGCCTGCCCAGCCTGCTGCTTCATCCACTGAAGACGACCCAAACCGACGACAGCCACTTCGAGCCGGAGTCGGACAATTACCTCGACGCACTCATTCAGGAGGATCGGCGGCGAGACCGGCGACGGCGCGTGTCGTGGGCCATCTTCATCGCCGTTGCGGCCGCGGTGATCGCGGCATCCCTTTATTTCGGATATCAGTTCACGCAGCAGCACTATTTCGTGGGCGTTCAGGACGGTCGGGTTGCTATCTTCCAGGGCGTGCAGCAGAACATCGGTCCGATCACCCTCTCGCACGTGGTGGAAACCACCTCGATCAACGTCACCGACCTGCCCGAATACCGGCGTGGCATCGTCACCGGCACGATCAACGCCAGTGGCCTCGCGGACGCCCAGCGAATCGTGAATCAGCTCGCCGCGTCTCGAGAGTCGCGACCATGACCACACCCGGCTCCACGGTTTCACGGTCACCGGTGACCGCCGCCATCCGCTTGCGACTGCGGGTGCCCGCGCGCGCGCGGAACCTCGAACTGGTGTTGTTGATCTTCGCGATCGGCATCGACCTCGCCGCGATCTGGCTGGTACAGCTGGGAGCGATCGGGCAAATCGAGGGCGGGATGCTCGCCCTCGTGGGGGTTCTCGGCGTCATCGTTCTCGGGATGCATGTGGTCTTGCGGGTCGTGGCTCCCGAAGCCGACCCGCTCATCCTCCCTATCGCAACCGTATTGAACGGCCTGGGAATCGCGATGATCTACCGCCTGGACATCGCCGCGGGCGCCTCGGGATGGGAGAGCGCCGGCGTTCGCCAAGTGGCGTGGACAGCGCTCGCGATCGTCATCGCCGTTGCAATGCTCTTGGTCATCCGCAACCACCGCGTGCTGCAGCGCTACCGGTACGTCGCCATGCTCAGCGGAGTGGTGCTGCTCGTGCTTCCGATGCTGCCCCTCGTCGGTGCCACCCGCAACGGCGCCCGGCTGTGGGTGGAGCTCGGGCCGTTCTCGTTCCAACCGGGTGAGCTCGGCAAGGTGGCTCTGGCGATCTTCTTCGCCGGGTACCTCGTCACGGCCCGGGATTCGCTTTCGATGGTGGGACGCATAGTGCTCGGGATGCGGTTTCCGCGCGCCCGCGACCTCGGTCCTGTTCTCGTGGTCTTCGCGGCCTCCATGATCGTGTTGGTATTCCAGCGCGACCTCGGAACGGCCCTGCTCTACTTCGGCCTGTTCCTGGTCATGCTCTACGTGGCGACAGGGCGCTCGAGCTGGGTGGTACTGGGGCTCGGCCTCTTCCTGCTCGGAGCGTTCGTGGCAAGCCGGTTGCTGAGTTATGTCGGCGGCCGGGTGGATGCCTGGCTCGATCCGTTCAACCCTGACAATTACAACGCCGTCGGGGGAAGCTATCAGTTGGTGCAGGGGCTCTTCGGGCTCGCCGATGGCGGGATGATCGGCACCGGGCTCGGTCGGGGCAGCCCCGATATCACGCCCTTGGCCGAGAGTGACTACATCATCTCCGCGCTCGGCGAGGAACTGGGCCTGATCGGGCTATTCGCGATCCTCGCGCTCTACCTTCTCTTCGTCGCGCGCGGGTTCCGCATCGGATTCGCTGGCCAGGACGATTTCGGGCGCCTCCTCGGAGTCGGCCTCTCCTTCGTCATCGCGCTTCAGGTCTTCGTCGTCATCGGCGGGGTGACACGGGTGATCCCCCTCACGGGTCTCACGACCCCGTTCCTCGCCGCGGGCGGGTCATCGCTCGTCGCGAACTGGATCATCGTCGCCCTGCTTCTCAGGCTGTCGGACACGATCCGGCACCAGCCCCGCCTCGTCATAGACCCGTACGTCGATGTCGGGCAGCCGACCGGTTCGGCGGTGCCGGCATGAACAAGGAGCTGCGCCGACTCAGCGCGGTGGTGCTGTTGATGTTCTTGAGCCTGTTCATCTCGTCGAGCGTCATCCAGGTCGTGCGTGCCGATGACCTTCGGGCGGATGGCCGAAACTCCCGCACCCTGTTTGCGAGCTACTCGGCCGAGCGCGGGCCCATCCTCGTCGGCGGTGTGCCGATCGCCTACTCGCAGGCCGTCGATGACGAGTACAAGTTTCAACGGGTCTATCCCCAGGGGCCGCTCTACTCCTCGGTCACGGGGTATCTGACCCTCGGGCAGGGCAACACCGGTCTCGAGGCTTCGCTCAACGACTTCCTGAGTGGCAGATCCAACGGGCAGTTCTTCGACCAGATCAACGCCATCCTCACCGGACAGAATCCGCGCGGCGCATCGGTCGAGATCACGATCGATCCCGTCGTGCAGCAGGCGGCGTGGGATGCCCTCGGCGACCTCCAGGGGGCAGTGATCGCCATCGAGCCCAAGACCGGGGCCATTCTCGCGATGGTATCCAAGCCCACCTTCGATCCCACCGCGCTCGCCCTGCACGACACGGCCCAGGTGATCGAGACCTATAAAGCGCTGTTGGCGGACCCGACCGACCCCCTCATCAATCGCAGCCTCGCTGGCCCGCTCGACCCGCCGGGCTCGACGTTCAAGCTCGTCGTTGCCGCAGCGGCCCTGGAGAGCGGCCAGTACACGGCCGACAGCGCGTTCCCCAACCCGAGTTCGCTCATCCTGCCCGAGACGGACTTCGAGATCGGCAACTCCACGGGCGGCACGTGCGGGTCCGGCGACACCGCGACGATCGCCACCGCTCTCCGGCTCTCGTGCAACATCCCGTTCGCGCAGTTGGGGCAGGCGCTGGGCTACCGGCCGATCCTGGATCAGGCGAACCGTTTCGGCTTCAACCAGATGGTGTCGGTACCGCTCGAATCCACGCCGAGTGTCTATCCCCGCGTGCTGGATGCCCCACAGACGATGCTCTCGGCGTTCGGTCAATCGAGCGTGCGGGCATCGCCGCTGCAGATGGCGATGGTCTCGATGGCGATCGCCAACGGCGGCAGCATCATGGCTCCCAACCTAGTGAAGAGCGTTGTTGCCCCGGACCTGACCATGCTGCAGTCGTTCACGCCACGCGAGTTCGGCCGGGCTATCACACAGCAGACCGCCGCCACGATGACGGCGCTCATGGTGAGTTCGGTGGCGGACGGCGCGGCCAGTGCTGCAAGAATAGACGGGGTCGAGGTGGCGGGTAAGACCGGTACAGCTCAGAACGGTGTCGGCCAGCCGTACACGCTGTGGTTCACCGGTTTCGCTCCTGCCAAAGATCCGCAGGTGGTGGTTGCCGTCGTGGTGCAAAACGGTGGCGGCCTCGGTCAAGAAGGAACGTCGAGCGGAATTTCAGCACCGATCGGCAGGCAAGTACTAGAGGCGGTGCTTAACAGATGAGACCCTCCAGCGGGCTCACGTTCGGGGGCAGGTACCAACTGCTCAGCCGAGTTGCAATCGGGGGCATGGGTGAGGTGTGGCAAGCGACCGATCTGGTGATCGGGCGGGTCGTGGCCATCAAGATTCTCAAAGACGAGTATCTCGGCGACCCCGGCTTCCTCGAACGGTTTCGCGCCGAGGCCCGGCACGCGGCGCTGGTCAACCACGAGGGCATCGCGAACGTTTTCGATTACGGCGAGGAAGACGGCAGCGCATACCTCGTGATGGAACTGGTGCCGGGTGAAGCACTGAGCGCCATCCTGGAACGCGAACGAGTGCTCTCGACCGATCGCGTTCTCGACATCGTCGCTCAGACGGCAGCGGCGCTGCAGGCCGCCCATGCCGCCGGGCTCGTGCATCGGGATATCAAGCCGGGCAACCTGTTGATCACCCCCGACGGCCGGGTCAAGATCACCGATTTCGGAATCGCCCGCATCGCGGACCAGGTTCCTCTGACCGCGACCGGGCAAGTGATGGGCACGGTGCAATACCTTTCGCCGGAGCAGGCGAGCGGGCACTCGGCGTCGCCGACCACGGATATCTACTCGCTCGGAATAGTCGCGTACGAGTCGCTCGCTGGCCGCCGCCCGTTCACGGGCGAGTCGCAGGTAGCCATCGCCATGGCTCAGATCAACGAGACCCCGCCCGAGCTGCCGGTAACAGTCGCGGAGCCTGTGCGCAATCTCGTGTACGCGTGCATCGCGAAGAGCCCGGGCGACCGGCCAGCGTCGGCGGCGCACCTGGCGCGCGCGGCCCAGGCGTTGCGGCGGGGAGACGTCGCAGCCGCCGCCGCCGCCGTGCCGGGCATCTTGGGAGCTGGCTCGCTCGCGGCGGCCGCCGGGGCGGGTTACGGGCAGACCCAGGCAACCCGGCTGCTCCCGGCGCAGGGCGCCGTGGCCACGCCTCCGATGCCGGTCGAGACCGCCCGACGCAATCCCTGGACGTGGCCGCTCGTGGCCCTCATCTCGCTGCTCGCCGTGGTGTTGATCGGCACGATCGTCGCGTTGCTCGCCAACCCTGCGAGGGTGGTGCCACCAGCCACCCCCGCCGCGTCATCCTCATCCCCGAGCCCCACGCCGAGCCCCACCCCGACCTCCGGCCGGGTGTCGCTAGATCCGACGGAATTGCTCGGTCGAAACCAGGATGCGGTGGCCGCGCGACTCACCGAGCTCGAACTGCGCCTCGACGCCAAAACCGGCAAGGTAGCCGATAAGCCCGAGGACGTGGGCCTTGCCTACAGCGTGACCCCCACGGGCAACGTGCGCAAGAACGAGATCATCACGGTGACCTTCTATGCGCCGATCCCGGCCCCGCCAGAGGCGACGACGCCCGCGGCGATGACGTATCCCGCCGGACCATTCCTCGCCGGATCGACGGTGACGTTCAGCTGGCCGGCATACGCGGGATGCCCGGCCGGTCATGCGCTCAGTGGTTTCAGCGTGCAGACCAACGGCACTTTCGCCACCGGGGGGGCGAAGCGGGACAAGGGCGACACGTCGGTGGACATCAAGCTCAATGCCACAGCCGGCGGAACGACATCCGTCAGCTACACCGCGCTCTGCACCGATCTCGAGTCCCCCGCGTCCAATCCCGTGGTCGTCACGGGAAACTGACCGCGCAGCACCCACCGGATACACTGGCGAGGCCGGATCGAAACCCGTCCATTCGCCCAGCAAAACCTTTCCCTTTCACGCAGGAGGCAGCTCGTGGTCGACGACGTTGCGCAGGGGGTTTGGCAACTGGCCGGTCGGTACCACGTGGGCGAACTGCTCGGGCGCGGCGGAATGGCCGACGTTCATACGGGAATCGATTCCCGGCTGGGGCGGCGCGTTGCGATCAAGCTCCTCAAACCGGCGCTCGCTGAAGACCCCGCCTTCCGCACCCGCTTCCGTCGCGAGGCGCAGGATGCTGCGAAAATGGCCCACCCCACCATCGTGCGAATCTTCGACGCGGGCGAGGAGTCGGTGCGGGATACCTCAGGCCGCGAGAGCCTCGTGCCCTTCATCGTCATGGAACACGTCGACGGCAGGTTGCTCAAAGACGTCATCGATGACGGACCGCTCGAGCCGGCGGAGGCCTGCCGCATCATCGAGCAGGTGCTCACCGCCCTGGAATACTCCCACCGCGCCGGCGTCGTGCATCGGGACATCAAGCCCGGCAACATCATGTTGACGGTCAACGGCCAGGTGAAGGTGATGGATTTCGGCATCGCCCGAGCCATCTCGGACTCGGCCGCGACCATCGCCGAGACATCCTCTATCGTCGGCACCGCCCAGTACTTCTCCCCGGAGCAAGCCCGCGGAGAGACGCTCGACGCCCGCACCGATCTCTACTCCACCGGCATCGTGCTGTTCGAGTTGCTCACGGGTCGCCCGCCGTTCCGGGGCGACAATCCTGTGGCGGTGGCGTACCAGCACGTCAATTCGGATGCTCCGCCCCCGAGCACCCTGAACCCCAGTGTGTCTCCAGCGCTGGATGCCGTGGTGTTGCGCTCCCTGACGAAAGACCGTTACGAGCGCTATCAGAGCGCAAGCGACTTCCGCGAAGACGTGCAGGCTGCCGCGGTCGGTTCGATTCCGGCACTTCGGCAGAACGCATCCGGCGACTTCAATTCGACCCTATTCGGCGTCAACCCGAGCTCGACGGTCGGGTCGGAGGCCACGATGCGGCAGCTGGCGGTCGATACGGATGATCGGGTCAAACGAACGCAGGCCCGGCCTCCCGTTGCCTGGATCTGGGCGGGCATCGTCATCGTGATCGTCATCGTGGGAGCCGTGGTGTTCTGGACTCTCACACTCGCGCCCGCCAACCTGGCACCGAACGTGTCGGCAACCGTACCGAACATTGTGGGGCAGCAGTACGACGAGGGAGTCAAAGCCCTCACCTCGTCCACGCTCGAGGCACGGCGTTTCGACGAGGTGAGTGCGACGGTCACGAAGGGCGTCATCCTGCGCACCGACCCGGAGGCGGGCAACACCGTCTCGCTCAACTTCAAAGTCAAGGTCTACGTTTCGTTGGGACCCGCGCAGATCACGGTTCCCGATCTGAACCGACTGCTCGAAGCCGACGCGATCGCCGCGATCAAGGCGCGGAACCTCGTGTACACGACCACGAGTACCGACTACTCGCCGGACCTTGCCGCGGGAGTGGTGATCGCCTCGAGCCCGGCCGGTGGAACGATCGCGCGCGAGGGGGGCGACGTGGCACTCATCGTCTCCAACGGGCTCGTGAATGTCCCGGACGTCACCGGACAGGCATTGGCCGCCGCGAATAACACGCTCAGCGCGCTCCAGCTGAACGTCAAGGTGATCGTCGACAGTTCGTGCACCGGCCAGATCGTGCGGGCCCAATCCATCGTCGGAGAGAACGCCCAGAAGTCTGTCGTGACATTGCAGTATTGCGGAGGCTAGGGCTGCCCGCACACCGGTCAGCGCATCTTACTCACATCGACCGGATGAGCGGCGTTCTGCCGACGGCCGCCTCGCGCGCGCTCGGAAGGCCTGCGGTCGCGAGCCAGTTGCCGATCATTCGATAGCCGCCCTCCGTCAACACGGACTCCGGGTGGAACTGAACTCCCACGATGGGTGCGCTCTCGTGTTGCAGGCCCATGATCACCCCGCCGACGGTACGCGACGTGACAGCCAACTCGGGAGGCACGGTTCCATCGACCACGGCAAGGGAGTGGTACCGCGTGGCCCGGAACGGTTGCGGTACGCCCCAATAGAAATCGCTGCCGTCATGCTCGATCAGCGAGGTCTTGCCGTGCATCAATTCGTCCGCGTGAGTGACGGTTGCGCCGAGCGCTTCCGCGATCGCCTGGTGTCCCAGGCACACTCCGAGTAACGGGATGCCCAGGGTGAGGGCGGCGTGCACGATCGGGATGCTCACCCCGGCAGCGGCGGGCGTGCCTGGCCCCGGCGAGAGCAGAACGGCGTCGTACTCAGCGATCACCGCCGAGGCCGCATCCGCCTCGAACGAGTCATTTCGCTGCACCGTCGTCACCGCCCCCAGTTCGAGCAGATAGCCATTCAGTGTGTAGACGAAACTGTCGTAGTTGTCGATGACGAGGATATGCGTCATTGCTGGCCCACCGTGACCTCCTGAGGGGTCACGAATCGATCGACGAACGGAAACACCCACAGCACCAGCAATGCACTGATCGCGACCGCTCCTACGACCAGAATCAGGATGCGCACCCAGCGCGCGCCCGGAAGCACCCGCCACAGCGCCGCGTACATCAGGGCACCACCATCCCGCCCGCCATCAGCCAGCCGCCAGGGTCGTGACGAGGGAGGCGATCTCAGGCGGGGGGCCACCGGCCCGCGGATACCACGTGTCGTACACGCCGTAAACCACGATCCGTTCGTCGGCGCCGTAGATCGGGTTGCAGCTCGTGAGGGTCACGACGCGATCGGTCGGTGTCTGCCCCGCGAACTGAGGCACGGCGTCGAGTACGCCCACCCCCTCCGGCAGCACATACTCGAGGCTGCGCACCACGTAGCGGTACCACCCCGCCTCCATCTCGAAGTAGATACTGTCACCGACCTCCAGCTTGTCGATGTCGAAGAACGGTTGACCGTGTCCGGTGCGATGGGCGGCGAAAGCAGCGTTCCCGACGTCCCCCGGCATCTGGGTACCGGGGTAGTGCCCGATCCCCACCCTCAACACGTCAGCCGTTCCGGTGCCCTCAGCGACCGGCCGGGCGTAGTCGGCTCCGAAGCGGGGCACGATCAGGTTCGCGAAGGAGACGGCGTAACCCGGTGCGGTGGCGATCGCGGGCGCCCCCGGGTCTGGCCGAACCGCCGGTGGCTTCGTCGGCGCGACCGGAATCCTCTCGCGCCAGGTTCTACTCTGAGCAACCGCCTGGGTCTGCTGACTCGCGCCGGCGATCGCGCTGCCGATCCACACCTGCCACCCCAGAAAGGCGAGAGTGAGCACGCCGACGGTGATCAGGACTTCTCCGGCGATTCCGACCACGGAAAGTCGACGCCTTCGCGCATCAGCGAGTCGCAAGGCGCGACGGGTGGGGGTGTCACTCACAGCATCGAGTGTAAACGCGCGTGCGCGGGAAAATGCTCAGAGGGCCGACCGGGAGCCGCACCGACTGACACGGTACACTCGGGGCCATGGCCAGAATGACTCCGCGACCGAAGACTGAGCAACGTCCTCAGACGGGTGCTGTCGAGCAGGGGCCCAACGCGGTGTGGTTCAAGCCCGTGATGTTCGGATTCATGCTGCTCGGTCTGGTCTGGGTGATCGTGTTCTATGTAAGCAATACCACGCTTCCCATCCCCAACCTCGGTTCCTGGAACATCGTTATTGGCTTCGCCATCATGTTCGTGGGTTTTCTCATGACCACGCGGTGGCGCTAAGAGATTTCCAGCGCCCACATCACCGGCGCTGCAAGGCGTGCATCTAATTACATGCCTGTAGTTATACCCATGTGCAATGCCTGTGGATAACTGGCCGGTCGCACGCAGCACCGTTCAGACCAGCATCCTCACGGCACTGGTGACCATGAGCAGGATGAAGAGTCCGCCAACGAGGGCGGCCTGAACGGTTGCGTTGCTCATCCGGTTGGTGTTTCCGCGAGGGGAGTAGAGGAAGATCAGGCCCACGAGCGCGCCGACGATCAGCCCGCCCACGTGTGCCTGCCACGCGATGTTCGTGCCGGGGAGAAACCCCACGGCGAGGTTGAGCACGATCACTAGGAGCAACTGAACGTTCGTTCCGCCCAGTCGGCGTTGGATCACGAAGAACGCGCCCAAGAGCCCGAAGATGGCGCCGGATGCCCCGAGTACGGGTGTTTGCGGGGCCAACAGCAGCACGGCAACAGAGCCGCCGAGGCCGCTCATCAGGAAGAGGGCGAGAAAGCGCACCCTGCCGAGCGCCTGCTCCAGGATCGGCCCGAAAATCACGAGCGAGAACATGTTGAAGACGATGTGCAGCACCGAACCCGGCGAGTGCACGAATATCGAGGTGATCATCCGCCAGGGTTCGAGGGCCGTCAGCGGGGGGTAATAGAGCAGAGCGCTCGTGACCTCACTGCCGGGGATGATCTGAAGGATGTACACGAGCACGCAGAGCACAACGATGCTCCACGTGACGACGGGGCGGTCGCCCGATCCGCGAAGCGCAGACAACAGCCGCGGCCTCGATCGCGGCGTTGCCGCCCGCCCCTCGCGAATGCATTCAGGGCACTGCACTCCGACCGCCGCCTGGGTCTGACACTGCGGGCACACCGTGCGGCCGCAACGTTGGCAGAGGATGAAACTTTGCCGATCCGGATGTCGGTAGCAGTGATTCGCCGACGTGATCGGCTCCGTTTTCACCGGCTATCAGGCTGCCGTGCTCGTAGCGGGCTCTATCGTGACGGAATCGATCGTGACCGGGGTGAGCGGCTTGTCACGCGAGTCGGTCGGAACGGCCTCGATCGCATCCACGACGCGCTTGGATTCGTCATCGGCGACGACGCCGAAGATCGTGTGCTTACCCTGCAGCCAGGGGGTTGCGATCGTGGTGATGAAGAACTGCGAGCCGTTGGTCCCCTTGCCTCCGCGTTTTCCCGCGTTAGCCATCGCGAGCACGTAGGGTTCCGCGAAGCTCAGATCCGGGTGGATCTCGTCGTCGAACTCGAAGCCGGGGCCTCCCGTGCCCTGTCCCAACGGGTCACCGCCCTGCAGCATAAAGTCTTTGATGATCCGGTGAAACACCACGCCGTCATAGAGCCGGTCCGTCGAAACCCGTCCGGTCGCCGGGTGCGTCCACTCCCGGGTTCCTTCTGCGAGGCCGACGAAGTTCTCCACCGTCTTGGGCGCGTGATCGCCGTATAGGCGCAGCCGTATGGTCCCCAGGGATGTTGCCATTGTCGCGATCGAGGTGTGCATGAGAAAATTGTGCCACAGGCCCGCCGACCGGGAAGCGCCGATCGCCCACAGCGCACTGGTAGGCGCGAACATCCCCGCCGTTCCGGTGCCGCAGGCAACGTGACAGGATAGAACTCAGTCTCACCCCGATGGAGGTTTTCGATGGCACTCACCCGCAAACGCCAAAAAGAGCTGAACAGATTGAAGGGACAAGCGGAAGACCTCTGGGAAACGCAGAAGGAGTTGCTCGAGAGCGCCTCCAAGGTCGTCCGCGAAGCCAGCCGTCAGGCTGGCAACTACGCACGGGAGGAGGTCAGCCCGCGAGTTCGCGGCACCGTGCGCGACACGATCGACGAGACCGTCAAACCGGCGGTCGCTTCCGGTCTTTCCGGCGCCCGTTCGGCGGCGTTGAACACACGTGACAAGCTCGTCGGCGACGTGTTCCCGGCGATGACGTCTGCCCTAGGCGCGGCGCTGGCGGCCATCGAGGTAGCCAAGAACCAGCAGGTTCGGGAAGCCATCCGCAACGCCTCCAGGTTCGCACGAGACATCGGCGTCGAGGTCGATGTCGTCAAGCTCAAGCCAGCCGGGCCCGGGCGGTACATCCTGCTCGCCTTCGGGGTCGTTGCAACTCTCGGGGTCGTCTACGCGGCTTGGCAGACCCTGCGCGCCGACGACGATCTCTGGATCAACGACGATGCCGTGGATAGCGCGGCTATCGACACTGTCTAATTCGGCCCGCACCGCGGGCGGCAGTACGTTGCCGAGGAGCGGTGATACAGGCATCTATTTCGTGGAGCCTAGGGGAATCGAACCCCTGACCTCCTGCTTGCAAAGCAGGCGCTCTACCAATTGAGCTAAGGCCCCGTGCTAACCGGCACGCCGCCGCGTGGGGCTACCAGGACTTGAACCTGGGACCTCTTCGTTATCAGCGAAGCGCTCTAACCACCTGAGCTATAGCCCCCAACGGGCCAGCCAAACTTACCCCACCCGGCTGGCTTTGCAGTAATTGGTCAGTTGTTCGTGAAGCCGACCAGCAGGCCCCCGGTGATGCGCACGCTGAGGTTGTACAACATGCTGCCGATCGCGCCGAGGGCGGTTCCGACGACCACGTTGAGGATGGCGACTGCGAACGAGAAGCCTGCAACTTGCGGTAGAGAAAAGCTGTCCGCGACGCTGAAGTTGGGCTGCCCGAGAATGTCCTGGAAGATGGAATCCAAGCTGCGGAAGATACCCGTCGAGTTCAGAACCACCCACACCAAGATGGAGGAGATGATCAGCACGATGCCGAGCGACGCGGCCAGCAGGAACGACAGCTTCACGGCAGACCAGAAGTCGATATAGACGAGCTTCAGCCTGACCTGCTTGACGCCTACTTGGCGCTGTGATTTTCTCTGCAGCTTCTCGGCGACACTACTCATTACTCGGCTCGTCCTTCCCAGCGGGGATCGGATCAACCTGGCCTGTAACGGCTGGCGTCTCGATCTCCTGGTCTTCTAGATTGCGCTCGCTGTTGCGGGCAATCGCGATGATCCTGTCGCCGTCCGGAAAACGTGCGAAGACGACACCCATGGTGTCCCTGCCCTTGGCGGGGACCTCGGCGACAGACGAGCGTACCACCTTGCCGCTCGCAAGAACCACGAGCACCTCGTCGTCGTCACTGACGATGAGGGCGCCCGCTAGGTCGCCCCTGGCGGGCTCCAGCTTGGCCACTTTGATACCCAATCCGCCGCGGTTCTGTACCCGGTATTGGCTCGCGGCAGTGCGTTTCGCGAAACCGCCCTCCGTCACCACGAACACGTAACCGTGATCGCTGACCACGCTCGCGGCCAGCAGTCGGTCATCTCTGCGGAAATGCATTCCGATCACACCAGCAGTCGCCCGGCCCATTGGTCGGAGAGCGGCCTCCGTTGCCGTGAATCGGATAGACATCCCCTTTCGCGAGACCAGAAGCACGTCGGCACCGTCGTCGACCAGCATCGCGGACACCACCTCATCGCTTCCTCGCAGGTTGATCGCGATGATGCCACCGGTGCGATTGGTGTCGTACTGTGCCAAAGCGGACTTCTTCACTAAACCACCACCGGTTGCCAGCACTAGGTACTGTGCGGCGGAATAATCTCGAATGTCGAGTATTTGCGCTATCGTCTCGCCGGGCTGCATCGCGAGCAGGTTGGCCACATGCTGACCCTTGGTATCCCGGCCGGCCTCTTGCACCTCGTAGGTCTTGGCCCGATACACCCGGCCGGTATTGGTGAAGAACAACAGCCAATGATGGGTGGTCGTGACGAAGAGATGATCAACGACATCGTCGGCGCGCAGTTGAGCCCCACGCACCCCTTTGCCGCCGCGATGCTGGCTGCGGTAGCTGTCGCTTCGGGTGCGCTTGATGTACCCGCCACGGGTCACCGTGACCACCATCTCCTCCTCAGGGATCAGGTCTTCGACGCTCATGTCACCGTCGAACCCCAGCAGGATCTGGGTTCTCCGGTCATCGCCGAACCGAGCCACGATCTCCTCGAGTTCCGTGGTGACAATCGCCCGCTGCTCCGCTGGGGCACGCAGAATCTGCTCGTAGCCCGCGATGAGGCGGGCCAACTCGTCGTGCTCGTCGATGATCTTCTGGCGCTCGAGCGCGGCCAACCGCCGTAGCTGCATGTCGAGCACAGCCCGGGCCTGCAGGTCGTCCACCGACAGCAAGAACATCAATCCCTCGCGGGCGTCGTCCACGGTGGCAGATGCCCGGATGAGCGCGATGACCTCGTCGAGGGCGTCGAGGGCCTTGAGATAACCCCGCAGGATGTGTGCTCGCTCCTCGGCCTTCCGCAGCCGGTATCCGGTACGACGAACAATCACCTCGATCTGGTGGTCGATCCAGTGGGTGATGAATCCGTCCAGCGGCAGGGTACGCGGAATCCCGTCGACGATGGCCAGCATGTTCGCACCGAAGTTGTCCTGCAACTGCGTGTGCTTGTAGAGGTTGTTCAGCACGACCTTCGCGACGGCATCCCGCTTCAGCACGATCACAAGGCGTTGCCCGGTACGGCCCGAGGTCTCATCTCGGATGTCTGCGACTCCGGCCATCTTGCCGTCTTTGACCAGCTCGGCGATCTTGAGCGCGAGGTTGTCCGGATTCACCTGGTACGGCAACTCCGTAACGACGAGGCATGTGCGGCCCTGGAGTTCTTCGACGGCCACCACCGCGCGCATCGTGATCGAACCGCGACCTGTGCGGTAGGCATCGGAGATACCTTTCACGCCGAGGATCTGAGCTCCGGTCGGAAAGTCCGGGCCTTGGATTCGTTCGATCAGAGCGTCGAGCAATTCCTCACGGGATGCTTCGGGATGAGCCAGCGCCCACAGAGCCCCGGCCGCGACCTCTCTCAGGTTGTGCGGGGGGATGTTCGTCGCCATGCCAACCGCGATCCCCACGGACCCGTTGACCAGAAGGTTGGGAAAGCGCGACGGGAGCACGATCGGCTCCTGCGTACGACCGTCGTAATTGTCCTGGAAATCGACGGTCTCCTCGTCGATGTCACGCACCATCTCCATCGCTAGGGGGGCCATCTTGGTCTCGGTGTACCGATGGGCCGCTGCGCCATCGTTGCCGGCCGACCCGAAGTTCCCCTGGCCGAGGGCCAGGGGGTAACGAAGACTCCACGGCTGCACCAGTCGAACCAGCGCGTCGTAGACGGACGAGTCGCCGTGCGGATGGAACTGGCCCATCACCTCGCCGATAACGCGGGTGCATTTCGAGAACCCCTTGTCCGGCCGGTACCCGCCGTCGTACATGGCATAGATGACGCGGCGATGCACGGGCTTGAGGCCGTCGCGCACCTCGGGCAGAGCGCGGCCGACGATGACGCTCATCGCGTAATCGAGGTACGAGCGCTGCATCTCCAGCTGCAGATCGACCTGGTCCACCTTGTCGTGACGGTCGTCTACCACGGCGTTCTCGAAAGTCGGCTCGGTCGTCTCGTCAGCCATTCTCACCAATCATCGTGTTGATCCCATGTGCGGCGCCAGAAACCCAGAGGCCGGAATTTCAGAAGTCAGATGTCCAGGAATCGCACGTCCTTGGCGTTCCGCTGAATGAAGGAGCGCCGTAGGTCGACGTCTTCGCCCATGAGGGTGGAGAAGACCTCGTCAGCCGCCGCCGCATCATCCAGGGTCACCTGTAGCAGAGTGCGGGTCGCCGGATCCATCGTGGTCTCCCACAGCTCGGAGTAATCCATCTCGCCGAGACCCTTGTAGCGCTGAATCCCGTTGTTATCCTTCGGGAGCCGCTTACCCAGGGCCGTTCCATCGGCTACCACCGCGTCCCGCTCTCGATCGCTGTAGACGAATTGATGCTCCGCGTTGGCCCACTTGAGGCGGTAGAGCGGGGGCTGCGCGAGGTAGACGTATCCCTGATCGATCAGCGGTCGCATATAACGGAACAGCAGGGTGAGGATGAGCGTGGTGATGTGTTGACCGTCAACGTCGGCATCCGCCATCAACACGATCTTGTGATACCGAGCCTTGCTGGCGTCGAAATCTTCGCCGATGCCAGCACCGAAGGCCGTAATCATCGCCTGCACTTCGTTGTTAGCCAGGGCCCTGTCCAGGCGCGCCTTCTCGACGTTCAGTATTTTCCCGCGTAGCGGCAAGATCGCCTGAAATTCGGGATTGCGCCCGGCTACTGCGGACCCGCCGGCCGAATCGCCCTCGACGAGGAAGATCTCCGACAGGGCCGGGTTGTTGCTCGAGCAATCCCGCAGCTTGCCGGGCATCCCACCCGACTCGAGCAGACCCTTGCGGCGGGTCTGCTCGCGTGCCTTGCGTGCCGCGATGCGGGCCTGGGATGCCTGGATCGCCTTGCGAATGACATCCCTGGCCTGGGTCGGATTGCGATCGAACCAATCACCCAGCTGCTGCCCGGCCACCCGCTGCACGAATGCCTTAGCCTCGGTGTTGCCAAGCTTCGTCTTGGTCTGACCTTCGAACTGCGGCTCCGCGAGCTTGACGGAGATGACAGCGGTGAGGCCCTCGCGCACATCGTCACCGGAGAGGTTCTCGTCTTTCTCCTTGATGATGCCCTTCTCGCGGGCGTACCGATTGACCAGCGTCGTAAGGGCCGCCCGAAAGCCCTCCTCGTGCGTTCCACCCTCGTGGGTGTTGATCGTGTTCGCGTAGGTGTGCACGCTTTCGGTGTATCCATTTGTCCACTGCATTGCGACCTCGAGTGAGATGCGCCGTTCGCTATCCTCGGACTCGAAGGCGATGACCTCGGCGTGGATGAGCTCGTTCCGCTTGGTCTTGTTCAGGTACTCGACGTAATCTACGAGACCCTTTTCGTACCGATAGCTGTCGGTGACAACATCTTCACCGCGCTCGTCGGTGACGGTGATACGGAGGCCCCTATTCAAAAACGCCATCTGCTGAAACCGCGCTCGCAGGGTCTCGTAGTCGAACTCGACGGTCTCGAAGGTCTGTTCACTCGGCCAGAACGTTATCGTCACGCCCGTGTCGAGCGACGCCTCGCCCCGGGCCAGAGGAGCTTTGGGCACGCCGTCGAAGAAGGACATTCGCCAGACCGAACCCTGCCGCCTCACCTCGACATCGAGTTGCCTCGACAGCGCGTTGACCACCGAGACGCCCACGCCATGAAGTCCGCCGGAAACCGAATAGCCGCCGCCGCCGAACTTGCCCCCCGCGTGCAGGATGGTCAGCACCACCTCGACCGTCGATTTCTGTTCCTGTTGATTGAGGTCGACGGGGATTCCTCGGCCGTTGTCGATGACCCGCACCGAACCGTCCCGCCGGATGCTGACCTGGATGTCGTCGCAGTAGCCCGCGAGCGCCTCGTCGACGGAGTTGTCCACCACTTCGTAGACCAGGTGATGCAGCCCCCGCGGACCGGTTGACCCGATGTACATCCCTGGGCGCTTACGAACCGCCTCCAATCCTTCGAGGATCTGGATCTGGTCGGCCCCGTAGTGGTCTGCCGCGACGTGCCCGTTCGAAATCGGACTGTTTTCGGGCACCGGGCTGTCAGGGATCGTTGTCATGGGAAGCTGCTCCTGCCGAGGTCACGCGGTCTTGGGGGCGGGGGTCTCACCCGTGCCACGAGTGCCCGAAGGCCGCCCCAATTCTACCAAACAACACGCCCCAGGAGGGCCGATTCGGCGATCTGGGGGGTTTTTAGGTTCAGGTTGACCTGATTTGCCCTGTTAGCCGTAAGTGTCGCGTGGACCACGGCCTGGAATTGTTCTTGAGCCCCGTTTCCATGACGGGGTGTTAGGCCCAATGAAACGAACCGTCTCCACTGCTGCCAGCGGGTATTCGGCCGCGATCGCGGAAACGATCTGCGCGTTCATCCGACGCAACTCGGTGGCCCATGCCGTCGAATCACATCGCACCGTGAGGATCCCATCCTCGATAGTCACGGGAACGGCGTGCGTGGCCGTCTCCACCCCGACCAGCCTGGGCCACGCGGCGAGCAGTTCCGAGCGGGCAAGAGGGGATGTCCATCCCAACTGTCGGCTCAGCCCGTCGATCACGTCTCCCAACCCGACGGGATCGCGGCCGGAACCGAACGGTGCGGTCGTACTGCCGGATGCCCGCCCACGACTGCGGGTCGTAGATGCTCGCCGGGCCCCATCCGAGAAGACGGTGCGAAAGTGGAGGTAGACCTCCATCGGCTCGCTCTGTGGATCGCTGGCGGGGGCATCCATCTCACACCACCGTGCCCGCGGTGATGTGCACGACGTTCGCGGCGAGCTCGATGGGCACATCCGCGCGCACGGCCGCGGTCACCAACACCTGGCTGTAACCCGCCACGCTCCTTGCCAACGCGGTCCGGCGCGATTCATCCAGCTCTGCGAACACGTCATCCAGGATGATCACCGGGTCGCCGAGCTGCGACTGGGGTCGCAGTACCTCGGCCGACGCCAATTTGAGCGCCAGTGCCAACGACCACGACTCACCGTGACTCGCGTAGCCCCGTGCGGGCAGCGAATTCAGTCCTAGCACCAGGTCATCCCGGTGAGGCCCGGATAGAGTCATGGCCCGTTCCCGCTCGGCCGTGCGATTTTCTCTCAGCGACTCCCGGAAGGCGGACGACACCTGCTCGGACGTGAGCGAAGCGAGTCTCGCTTGTCCAGCTTCTTGCGCATCCACGCCACCAGCGGGCAGCGCGTCAGGCAGTATCCCCAATCGGTAGACCATCGAAGCGCCGTGATCACCGTCGGCAACCGCACGATATGAAGCGGAGAGCAGGGGAGATAACTCCCCCACTAGACGGATTCGCTCCACGATGATCGACGTTCCCAGCTCGACCAATCTGTCGTCCCACACATCCAAACTGGAGAGCAGCGTCGAGCCGCCCCCGCCGCCCCGGGCCGACTTCAAAAGAGTGTTGCGCTGGCGGACGACCCGGTCGTAGTCAACCAGGATGCCCGACATGCGGGGGATGCACAGTGCCAGGAGATCATCGAGAAACCGGCGCCGAGCGCCGGGCTCGCCACGAATCAAGCCGAGGTCCTCAGGGGCGAACAGAACGCTGGAGAAATATCTCGGCAGGTCTCTGGTTTTGATCGGCGACTTGTTGATCTGAGCCCGATTCGCACCGACCCGGTTGATCTGCACCTCAACCAATATTTCCCGGTCGTCGTGATTGAGCCGTGCCCGGACAATCGCCGCGTCGCGACCTTGGCGAATCATCGCGTGATTGATCGGAACGCGGTGCGACTCCAGGGAACTCAAGAAGCCGAGGGATTCGATGAGGTTGGTCTTGCCCTGCCCGTTGCGTCCCACGAATACCGTCGCCCCCGCCGTGAGAGGAAGTATTAGAGATGCGTAGTTGCGAAAATCCGTGAGCTCGAGATGCGAGACGATCATGCTGACCGCCGTCAGGTTTCTCGAACGGCGTGTCCTCCGAATTGATTTCGGAGCGCCGCGACCGCCTTCATCGATGGCGAGTCTTTCTGGCGCGACACGAATCTCGCAAAGATCGCAGCGCTGATCGTCGGAACAGGAACCGCCTGATCAAGAGCCTCGTGCACCGTCCAGCGACCCTCGCCTGAGTCATCGACGTAACCCGCGATCGCTTCGAAGTCGGGGTCCTCCTCGAGCGCCTTGACTAGGAGCTCGAGCAGCCATGACCGTACGACGGTGCCACGCTGCCACGCTTTGAGTGAGCCCGTTACATCCGTGACGAGATCCGGCCGGCTCTCGAGAAGTTCGTACCCCTCGGCCCACGCCTGCATCAAGGCGTATTCGATGCCATTGTGAACCATCTTCACATAATGACCCGCGCCGACGGGACCGCAGTGTGCGAAGCCCTCCTCCCGTGGTCCGTCAGGTCGGAGGGCGTCGAAGATCGGCATGGCGTGCGCGATGTCGGAGTCAAAACCTCCAGCCATCAATGCATACCCGTTCTCGAGGCCCCAGATTCCGCCCGATACGCCGACATCCACGAAGTGGATGCCCTTCGTGGATAGGGAAGCGGCGTGCACCTCATCCTCGGTAAATCGCGAGTTGCCGCCGTCGATCACGAGATCACCGTTGTCGAGGACTGTCAACAGCTCCGCGATCACGCTATCGGTGATCTTTCCGGACGGCACCATGACCCACACCGTGCGCGGCCGGTCGAGTGACAGCGCGAGTTCAACCAACGATCCCACGTCGGTCACCGACGGGTTCGGGTCGAAACCGGTAACCCGCAGTCCCTTGGCGCGGAGCCGCGCCCTCATGTTGCCACCCATTTTTCCGAGACCCACCAGCCCCACGTGCACGACCGTCGCACCGGTCATCGTCGTCTTGCCCTCATCGAAGCAGCAGGTTCGGCTGCAAAAGGTAACGGTAATTGTCGGTACCCGGTTGATCCTTGGATGCCTGGCTCGTGATCAGTACGGGGCCGGGTTTATTGGGGTTCTCTGTTTTCGTGAAGGACAGACGGACGAAGTCCGAATGCACCGACGCCAACCCGTCCAGAAGAAACTGGGGCTTCAGTGACACCACGGTCGCGATCCCGGTCAGGAAGGCATCGAGGGTTTCAGACGCTTGTGCTTGCTCAGACCCCGCGGCATCCAGCACGAGGCCGTCGCTGGAGAACGAGAACCGCAGTGCCGCTTCTCGTTCCAGAACGAGGGACACCCGACGCACTGCCTCGATGAGGTCAGCGGTATTGACAACGGCATAATTTTCCACCGTCTCGGGAAACAAACGACGAACTGGCGGAAAGTTCCCTTTGATGAGCAATGAGGTGACGGTCTTGCGATCGGCGTGAAACGCGATCAATTCCCGATCGGCGGTATGGGTAATGGCTATCGACACAGTGCCCGCATGCCCGAACGTCTTGCCGATCTCCGCGAGCGTGCGCGCGGGGACCAAGGCAGATACCGTCTCTCCATTGGGGCTGCCGGGACCGTCCCACGCAACATCGCGTACCGCCACCCGATAGCGGTCGGTTGCTACGAGAGAAATGCTTTTTGCAGTCACTTCGAGCTGCACTCCGGTGATCACCGGGGTTACGTCATCACGCGAAGCGGCGACCACGACTTGGGCAATAGCTGCGCTGAACCGCTCCGCATCGACCGCAGCGCCCTTCTCGGCTGCCTCCGGCAAGCTCGGGTACTCCTCCACCGGCATGCTCGGCAGGATGAACCGGCTCGCTCCGCAGGCGACCACGATCTTGTTGTCTTCGGTGGTCACGGTGACCGGAGCGCTGGGTAACCGGTTTGCGATCTCGGCGAGGAGGCGTCCCGAGACGAGGACCCTCCCTGGTTCATCGATGGACGCCGAGATGTGGGTGCGCGCGGAAACCTCGTAATCGAAAGACGACAACACGAGTTCGTCGCCCTCAGCCTCGATGAGAACACCGCTCAAGATCGGGAGAGTGGTGCGCTGGGGTAAAAGCTTCACAGCGAAGGAGACGGCCTCACTCAACACGTCCCGATTGACTTGGAATTTCATCGTGTTTCCCCTGTCGCCTTCGGTGGCCCGGCCGCTCCAATACTGGCATAGGGTGCCGACCTGCTAGGTGGAGGTTATTGGAGACGATGCTGCCCTGATTAATAACAAACCTTAATAAGCGCTGTGCACACTGTTGATAACAGCTTCGCCGCACCGGGATCTCACGAAACTACCCCGATGTAAGTTGTGCAATCCTCCCCTGCCCTGGATCGCCTAGCCGCGTGAAAACAGGTGAGGAGTTTTCTGTTTCCACAGGCATCTCTCAGAAGCCAACAGCCCAGGCGGCGTGGCGTGGGACTTATCCACAGGTTTTACACACGTGTGGATTCAGCCCTTAAAACGATGGTTCTGTTTGATTTGGCTTGTGAGCTCGGTCACCTGGTTGTAGATAGACCTGCGCTCTTTCATGAGTTCGGTGATCTTCTTGTTGGCGTACATGACGGTCGTGTGGTCACGGTTCCCGAACAGTTGGCCGATTTTCGGCAGAGACAGGTTCGTCAACTCACGGCACAGATACATAGCGATCTGGCGTGCTGTCGCGACAGCCTGTGATCGCGACGACCCATAGAGATCCTCGACGGTGAGTTTGAAGTAATCAGCGGTGCGATTGATGATGTCGACTGGCGCGATCACATTGTCTTCGTCGAGAGTGATGATGTCCTTGAGAACCGTTTGCACGAGCGCCATGTCGACCGGAGTGCGGTTCAGGCTGGCGAAGGCCGTCACCCTGATCAGCGTGCCCTCCAGTTCGCGGATATTCGACGACACCTTGGAAGCCATGTATTCGAGAATGTCATTGCCGACTTGCAGCTTGTCGCTCTGCGCTTTCTTGCGCAGAATGGCGATTCGTGTCTCGAGGTCCGGGGCCTGTACGTCAGTGATGAGGCCCCACTCGAACCGTGACCGCATCCGGTCTTCGAATCCCGTCAGGTGTTTAGGGGGTAGATCGCTGGTGATCACGACCTGCTTGTTGTGGTCATGCAGCGTGTTGAAAGTGTGAAAGAACGCTTCCTGGGTTGAGTCTTTGCCCTGAAGGAACTGGATGTCATCGATGAGCAGGATGTCGATCTCACGGTAACGGGATTGGAAGACCGACGCACGGTTGTTGGCGATGGAGTTGATGAAGTCGTTGGTGAACTCCTCAGAGCTGACGTACCGTACCCTGATGCCCGGGTAGAGACTCTCGGCGTAGTGACCTATCGCGTGCAGCAGATGCGTTTTGCCGAGTCCCGATTCCCCGTAGATGAAGAGGGGGTTGTAGGCCTTCGCCGGTGCTTCTGCCACTGCCACAGCTGCAGCGTGGGCGAAGCGGTTCGAACCCCCGATGACGAAATTGTCGAAACTGTATTTGGGATTCAATCGCGAGTCGGACCGTCGGCCAGCCGGGTCCACCGCCGGAACCATGACGGGTTCGATGTAGGACGGCGATTCACCGCGCTCGGGGGGATGCCCGAGCGCGTCATGTGAGATGTCCGGGTTCACAACGATGGCGAAGTTGTTCACTCCGTCTTCCTCGTTGAGGGCCGCAAGAAGAGGGAGGCGGATACGCGCTTCGAGCATTCCCCTGGTCAGCTCGTTCGGTACTTCGAGGTAGAGCGTGCCGGCCATGACGCCCTTTGGTTCGACGAGATTGATGAACCCGAGCAGTTGTGGGGTGATCCTCTCGTCGGAGCCCAAGCGGTGCAGCACAGCGCGCCAGATATCCTGCGTCGTGTCGGGGATACCGGTCATGTGTAGATGTCCTTCACGGTTGGCGACCGCACCGCTCGCAGCTCTGTCGGGTGATGCACGGCCTGCCGGCTCGTCGCGCGGTTGGCTTTCACCTTAGTTCGGCGCGGCCTTCCGATACCAACCCCAGTTCGACCGTGTGGAGAGCCTCGGTGGTGCCCTACGTTTGACCCAAGGAGCCAAAGCCCGTAGATTCAGGAGTTGACTTGAGGCGTTCAGCGCCACCCCGCCCTTCCGGCCCTTAGGGCTGGTTCCTGGAGATACCACCATGAGCAAGAGAACATTTCAGCCCAACAACCGGCGCCGCGCCAAGGTTCACGGCTTCCGTCTACGGATGCGCACCCGAGCCGGCCGTGGAATCCTGGCGGCGCGACGCCGCAAGGGGCGCGCCGAGCTCTCGGCCTAGGCAGACGCGTGCTCGCCTCGTCGAATCGGGTGCGCCTTTCGCAAGACTTTCGTTCTGCAGTTCGCCGTGGCCGCCGCATTGCGGGCGAGCACACTGTCACCTACGTGCTTGGATCAACTGGGCACGTTCCGCGATTCGGCTTCATCGTGGCGAAAAGTGTCGGCGGGTCTGTGAGCCGAAATCTTGTCAGGCGCAGAATGCGCGGAATCTGCCGGTCTCTCATTTCCGAGATCGACGGTGGGCCAGACGTCGTGATCCGAGCCCTGCCAGGCTCCCCGCAGGCTTCTTGGGATACGCTTCATGCTGAGATTTCCGGAGGAATCCAATGGGCTTTGGCTCGGACATGATGCACGTCGCCAGTTTCCTTTGGTTGCTGCCACGGAACATCCTGGTCGGCCTTCTTTCGCTGTATCGCCTCGTCATCTCTCCTCTTTACGGGGACGTTTGCCGCTATTACCCGTCGTGCAGCGCCTACACGCGCTTAGCCATTCAGCGGCACGGTGCGATCGGGGGCATCGCGCTCGGGTCGCTCCGAATTCTCCGGTGTCACCCGTGGGCGGCGGGCGGGGTCGACGATGTTCCCGTTGCCGCGCACGATCATCATGCGCTGACCAGCTGGGGTTTCGTAGTCGCTGCGGAACACGCCCTGACCGAAACCCGAAGGGCCTGACACCTAATGGATTTCAACGCGATTTTCACGACCGTACTGTGGCCGATCAAGTGGGTCGTGGAGGCGATCCTGGTTTTCTTCCATACGGTGCTGACCGCATCGGGGATGGACAAGGATGCTGGCCTCACCTGGGTGCTCTCCATTGTCGGGCTCGTACTGGTAATTCGCGCCGCGCTGATCCCCATCTTCGTGAGACAGATCAAGAGCCAGCGACGAATGCTCGAGGTCGCCCCGCAGATCAAGAAGATCCAAGACAAGTACAAGGGCAAGAAGGACCAGTTCTCGCGTGAGGCGATGTCTCGCGAAACGATGGCGATGTACAAGCGGACGGGGACCAATCCGCTCAGTTCCTGTCTGCCGCTTCTGATCCAGATGCCCATCTTCTTCAGCTTGTTCTCTGTGCTGAGCAACGCGCAGAACCCGAACATCCCGGAGGGTGTGGGACTCTTGAATGCGTATTTGTCGCAGTCATTTGGCCAGGCGTCGTTGTTTGGTATCGCGCCACTGCACCTCGCCATCAGCACCGCGAACGGCAATGTCGCCGTCATCGTCATCGCCATCATCATGGTGATTCTCATGACGGCGTCGCAGTTCATCACCCAGCTGCAGATAATGTCGAAGAATCAGTCGGCCGAGATGAAGGCCAGCCCGATGTACCGGCAGCAGCGCATACTGCTGTACCTGCTCCCGCTGGTGTTCGCCTTCTCGGGCTACACGTTTCCTCTCGGGGTGATGTTCTACTGGCTGGTCTCTAACGCGTGGACGATGGTGCAGCAGTTCATCGTCATCCGGAATATGCCAACCCCGGGAAGCGAAGCCGCCCTGGCACGGGAGGCGCGACTGGCAAAACGTCAGCAGGCTCGTCCGGTCGTTACCGACGAGTTGGCGGCCGAGACGGGAACACTCATGGTCGAGGAGCCCAAGAACGTGCAGCGTCAACAGCCCGTCAACAAGAACCGTGCGAAGAAGAAGAGCGGAAATAACAAGCGTTGATCGAGAAGCCAGAATCTGAGATCTCTGAGGTCACCGAGCCGTCGGCAAGAGTCGATGACGACGAAGTGGAAAGCCACAGCACGCCGTCCGAATCGGCTGGCCGACCCACCAGGCCGCGGTCGGTAGCACCCGTAGACATTGCCGGTTCCTTCGTTCACGCGGACATCGATGCGTCGAGCGATCACAACGGCTCTGCCAGGGACCTGGAAGCCGAGGGCGACATCGCGGCGGACTACATCGAGGAGTTGCTGGACATCGTCGATCTCGACGGCGATATCGAGATCGACGCGCGGAGTGGGCGCGCGTACCTTTCCGTCACCTCGAATGAGGACCAAAGCCTTCGGCTCCTCTCCGACCCCGAGACCGTGACCGCTCTGCAGGAACTGACGCGCATCGCCGTACAGACCAAGACCGGGGCGTTCTCTCGAATGATTCTCGATGTCGGGGGCTCTCGAAAGGCGCGCGAGGCGGAACTCGCGGTCTTGGTGGACACGGCAGTGAGCCGTCTCGAGGGGGGCGCCGCCTCTGCGGCTATGCCGCCCATGTCGTCGTACGAGCGAAAGCTGGTACACGATCTTGTCGCTGAACGCGGCTTCTCCTCCGAATCCGTCGGTGAGGGTCGAGACCGGCATACGGTTGTTCGTGCGGCCTGAGCGGCCAAATGAAAATCACCTCCATCGTCCGACGCACATGTTTCACGTGAAACAATCCGCCTGCGGATGCTGACGCTGGAAGTCGAACCCGACAGTGTGGCGGAGATGTTCGGGTCCCGTATTCACTTAGCGAGGACGTACGCGACGGATCTGGCCGCGGACGGCGAGCGGCTCGGTCTGATCGGTCCGCTCGAATTGCCTCGCCTGTGGAGCCGGCACATCCTGAATTGCGTTTTGCTCGCCCCTCTCCTCGTCGCAGGGCGGGTCGGCGACATCGGGAGCGGAGCGGGGCTCCCCGGTATGGTGCTCGCCATCGCACGGCCCGATGTTCGTCTTATTTTGATCGAGCCCATGGAGCGGCGGTCGCGGTGGTTGTCGGACGAAGCAACTCGGCTGGGCCTTAGCAACGTGGAAGTGGTGCGGGCCCGAGCCGAGCAGTTGACATTGCCTGCACCGCTCGATCAGGTGACCGCTCGAGCGGTTTCATCGCTGAGTCGGTTGATTCCCGGGACAGCGCACCTGCTCGCCCCGGGTGGTGAAATGTTATTCATGAAGGGCTCGCGAGCCGACGAGGAACTCGCGGCGGCGGCGGCCGAGATAAAGAAATTCGGTCTCTCAAACGCCCGAGTCGTCCTGCTCGGGGATGAGTCGGCCCCAGAAGCGACCCGCCTCTTTCGAGCTACAGTGGCCTGACGACCACTCGGCCATCGCTCGTCCTACCCTCCCCACATCAAGAGAGTTTCACGTGAAACATCCCGATGGCGAACCATCAGCTGCCGAATTCGACGAGACCGCGCCTTTGGCTCGTGAGTTGGCAGAAATCACGCGACGACGTCGAGCGCTGGCGATCCAGCAACTCCCCCTCCCGGCCGAAACGCGGGTATTCACCGTTGCGAATCAGAAGGGCGGGGTCGGCAAGACCACGACGACGGTGAACCTCGCGGCTGCGCTCGCCCGCACTGGCGCTCGCGTTCTGGTGATCGACCTGGATCCGCAGGGAAACGCGTCGACGGCACTTGGCGTCGAGCATCGGTCCGAGACTCCGAGTATCTATGACGTGATCATCAACGACGAGCCGATCGGCGATGTCATTCAGCTCAGCCCCGAGTCAGGAACGTTGTACTGCGTCCCGGCCACCATTCACTTGGCCGGTGCTGAGATCGAACTGGTGTCCCTCGTGGCCCGCGAACAACGCTTGAGGTCGGCGCTCGATCAATTTCTCACCCACGCTCAGCCGCAGTTTCACTACGTGTTCATCGACTGTCCGCCGTCGCTCGGGTTGCTGACCATCAACGCCTTCGTCGCCGCGCAGGAGGTTCTCATCCCGATCCAATGCGAGTACTACGCACTTGAGGGGCTCAGTCAGCTGCTCAGCAATATCAAGCTGATCGAACGTCATCTGAACCCACGGTTGGCGGTATCAACGATTCTCCTGACGATGTACGACTCCCGCACCAACTTGGCCAACCAGGTGGTGCAGGATGTCCGCGATCATTTCCCCGACAAGGTGCTCGCCACAGTCATCCCGCGGTCGGTACGGATTTCCGAAGCGCCCAGCTATGGTCAGAGCGTGATCAGTTACGACGCGAGCTCGCCAGGGTCCCTTTCGTATCTGGAGGCTGCGGCCGAGATCGCCCGCCGTGGGGCGCCCGCCTGATGGCGACACCCAAGCGGACCGGCCTCGGTAGGGGAATCGGCGCGCTCATCCCGGGGAGCGAAGAGGGCGCCGCGCGGCCCGTTGACGTCTTCTTTCCCGCCTCCGCCGCCGCGTCGACTCTTGGCCTCTTGCCAGTTCCCGGAGCGCGACTTGCCGAACTGGCTGTGCGCGACATCTCTCCCAACTCGCGACAGCCTCGCACCGAATTCAACCCCGACGACCTGGCCGAGCTGGTGGCATCGATCCGTGAGGTCGGCGTGCTGCAGCCTGTCGTCGTGCGTGCCGTCACGAATCCCACAGCGGAGGGCGCACCCTACGAGTTGGTGATGGGTGAGCGCCGTTTACGAGCGAGCATCATTCTCGGGCTGGCGACGATCCCCGCGGTCGTCAAGACCACAGCCGACGAGAACATGCTGCGGGATGCCCTGCTGGAGAACCTGCATCGCGCTGACCTCAACGCTCTTGAGGAAGCATCCGCATACGAGCA